>Ga0182027_10002725_pt1 | contig 28384 bp, 23 predicted proteins | sample 712E1DmetaG_FD_121300 | JGI IMG/M metagenome (GOLD analysis project Ga0182027, IMG submission 121300) | Permafrost microbial communities from Stordalen Mire, Sweden - 712E1D metaG (Illumina Assembly) | ecosystem: Environmental > Terrestrial > Soil > Wetlands > Permafrost | place: Sweden...
GCCTTCGCTGAGGGTGTCGGTCGGGTTTTCAACGATGAGGGCATTCTCGGAAAGTCCATCGAGGATCTCGATCTGGGCGCCGAAATCCCGACCGAGCTTCACCGGTTGCAGATGGATCGTATTGCGATCCGTAACCACGGCCACCAGGGTGCCGGCGGAGCGGATGATGGCGTCGTTTGAAGGGATCAGGATCGACGGATGGGCCGTCGTGAGATGGAGCCGGACTTCGCAGAACATGCCGGCAAAAAGCCGGCCGTCATGGTTTGGGATTTCCACCTCGACCTGGAGGGTGCGCGAAGCGGCGTCAAGGGCGCCGGCAAAGCGGGCCACCTTGCCGGAGAAACGCTCCTGGGGAAACTCCGCGATCTCGACGTCGACCGGCACGCCCACGCGGATGTCCGGAACGTAGTGTTGTGGCACTTCGAGATAGGCGCGCAGGGTGTCGCTCTGGGAAAGGTGGAACAGCTCCGGACCGCTGCCGGCGTTGATCAGGGTCCCGATGTCGATGTTGCGAGCGGAGATGATGCCTTCAAAGGGAGCCGCCACAGTCTCAAAACCCTTCAGTTGCTCCAGACGTTCGACATTGGCCTTCGCGGCCGCCACATCTGCCCGGCGGGCTTCGTAGTCGGCGGTCTTCTGATCGATGTCTTGCTTGGACACCGCGTTCTGAAGGCCCAGCATCTTCCATCGCTCAGCAGTCACCCGCGCGAGCTCCAAGTTGGCTTGGGCCTGCTCCAAGCTTGCCCGGGCCTGATTCAACTCCCGATCGACCTCCGGGGACTCGATGATGGCAAGCGTCTGTCCCTCCTTCACCCGGTCGCCGATGTCGGCCAGCCATCTGGCAATGTATCCATTCGTGCGGGCACGGATGGGAGTGTCGACGAACGCCTGGAGCGAACCCGGGAGAAGCAGGTTGTCCACCACGTTGGCACGGCGCGCCACGATCACATCGACACGCGGCTTGCCGGCAGCGACCGCGGTCAGCTCAGCGGCGGCCTCCAGTTGGGGCCGCACGCCAAGAAAAAAAACGACGGCGCCGAGCACGAGGACCAAGACGATGATAAAGGTCCGGAATTTCATAGAGAGGAAGAAGCGGGCGAATCATGGCGCATCTCATCATCGAGCAGCTCCTCCGGACGATGGCCGGCATGCTTGCGCCAGGACGCGTAAATGACAGGAACAATGAAAAGCGTCGCAACCGTGGCAACGATCAGACCTCCAATCACAGCCCGACCGAGGGGCGCATTCTGCTCGCCGCCTTCACCGAGCCCGAGCGCCATGGGCAGCATGCCGATGATCATCGCCAGCGCCGTCATCAATACCGGGCGCAGGCGGGTATGCCCGGCGGCAACCGCCGCCGCCCGGGCGTCCATTCCCTCCTTGCGCTGGTCGTTGGCGAAGGTGACCACGAGGACGGAATTCGCCGTGGCCACGCCCACGCACATGATTGCGCCCATCAACGAAGGGACATTTACGGTGGTCCCCGTAAGAAAAAGGATCCACACAATGCCGCAAAGCGCCCAAGGCAGCGCCATGATGATGATGAGCGGATCGAGCCACGACTGGAAATTGATCACCATGAGCAGATAGACGAGGACGATGGCGAATACGACTCCGACGCCGAGGCTGGTGAAAGAATCGTCCATGCTCTGCACCTGGCCGCGCATGCTGATGAAACTGCCGCGAGGCAACCGCTTTTCGAACTCGGGCAGGAGACGGCGCACGGCGCCGGCGACCGAGCCCAGGTCGCGGCCGTCGACATTGGCGTAGACGTCGAACACCGGCTGGACGTTGTAGTGACTCACCACAGCCGGAGCTGTGATCCGGGTGATTCCGGCGACGTTGCCCAGGACTTGAGGAGAGCCAGTCTGGGAGTTTCCAACCGGCGTTTCCAGCATGGCGGCTGGCGAGTCGATGCGGAACTGGGGAGTCTGCGTGGCGACGAGGTACTGCACGCCGTTGTCCGGGTTCAGCCAAAAATTGGGCGCCGCCTGCCCGGAGCCCGAAAGGGAAAAGAGGAGGTTGCTGGCGACCATACTCTGGGTCAGGCCGAGTTGCTCGGCCCGCGTACGATCGACAGTCACCTGGAAATAGGGGGCGTCGACCACCTGGTGGACATGTACATCCACAGCGCCAGGGATCATCGCCACGCGGTGCGCCAGTTCACGCGCGAGGGCATAGTTCGACTCGCGATCCCGGCCGGCGATTTGGATGTCGATCGGTGCTGGCAGCCCAAAATTCAGAATCTGTCCCACGATGTCCGAGGACTGGGTGAAAAACTGGCATTGCGGAAAATCGCGGTTCACACGGGCCCGGATGAGCCGGACATAACCCCAGGTTGAATGATGATTCTCCGGATTCAACGAGACCAGGATCTCACCGTCCGCAGGGCCGATTGTCGCCATGTCGCCGTTGGCCAGGTTGAGGCTGCTGTTGGGCAGCCCGATGTTGTCGAGAATCGTCTCAAGTTCGTTGGACGGAATTACGGTCCGGATGTCGTCCTCGACTTTGGAAAAGATCCGCTCGGTCTCCTCGATCCGGGTGCCCGCCGGCGCACGGACGTGCAGACGGAACGAGCCCGCGTCCACCCGCGGAAAGAAATCCTGGCCGAGGTAACAAGCAAGAACCGCGGTCATCAGGGCTGCGAAACCCATCGCGATCAACACAATCTTCCGATGGTCCAGGCACCATTGCAGCCAGCCGACATAGGCCGTCCGGAATCGCTCGAATTGCCGGGTAAAGCGCAGATGAATTCCTCTGAAAAAGCCCGGGGCCGACTGCTGATGCCGCAAAGGCTGCCTGCCGAGCAGATAGTGGACAAAAGTTGGAACGACAGTTCGCGACAAAAAATAGGACGCCAGCATGGCGAAGATGACCGCCATGGCCAGCGGACTGAACAGATATTTTGTCACCCCGCTCAGAAAGAAAATCGGCACGAAAACGATGCAGATGCACAGGGTTGAGACAAAGGCCGGCACGGCAATCTGCTGGGCACCGTCGAGGATACCCTGAAGGAGGGATTTCCCCATGCCGAGGTTGCGCTCGATGTTTTCAATGGTGACGGTGGCGTCGTCGACCAGCATGCCGACGGCGAGCGCCAGACCGCCAAGGCTCATCGCGTTGATCGTCTGCCCGCAGGAGGCCAGGCAGGCGATTGAACAGAAGATTGAGAGCGGAATGGAGATGACGACGACGAGCGTGTTGCGCCACGTGCCGAGAAACAGGAGGATCATCGCCGCGGTGAGCAGCGCAGCGAGGACGGCCTCGCGCACGACCCCGTTGAGGGCGGCCCGGACGAAGATCGACTGGTCGAGTTGCGGGACGAAGTTTATCTCGGGCGGCAGCATGGCCTGCACCCGCGGCAGGGCGGCCTTGAGACGGCGGATCACATCGAGGGTGGACGACTCACCGTTCTTTAGGACGGTCAGGATCACGCCGCGCCGACCGTTTTGCCGGACGATGTTCGTCTGCGGCGGGCTGCCGTCGCGCACCTGGGCCACGTCGCGAATGCAGATCGTCGCTCCGTTGGTACGCTTGATGGGGAGGTCGCCCAGATCGGCGACAAGGCCGGGGCTGTTATTGAGGAGCACGCCATACTCCCGGTTGCCGATCTTCACCGTGCCCGAGGGCAAGGTCACGCTTTGGGAATTGATCGCCGCGCTGACGTCGACGGGCGTGAGGCCGTTGGCCTGAAGGGCCTGGGGATCGAGGTCGACCTCGATCTGGCGGATTTTGCCGCCGTAAGGATTGGGCATGGAGGCCCCCTGGACCGTGGCCAGCTGCACCCGCGCGAAGTTGGCCGTGTAATCGAAAAGCGCCTGCTCGGAATATTTATGACTGCTGATTCCGAGCTGGAGGATCGGGACATTGTCCACGCTATAGCGGATGATGAGGGGCGGCGTCGTTCCCGGCGGCATCTGTCTCAACGAAGACTGGCAGATACCGGTAATCTGGGCGACCGCGACCCCCATGCTTGTGCCCGGATAGAAGAAGACCTTGATCACGCCAACACCCAGCAGCGACTGGGATTCGATATGCTCGATGTCGTTCACCGTGGTCGTCATCCCGCGCTCGGAAAGCAGGATCATCCGCTTCTCCATCTCGTCGGGGGTCAGGCCGGTATACTGCCAGATGACGCTGACGATGGGGATGTCGATCGGGGGGAAGATGTCCTTCGCCATTCGCAAGGCCGACAGGGCGCCCATGATCAAAATCAGGAGCGCCACGACGGTAAACGTGTAGGGTCGACGGAGCGCGAGACGGACAATCCACATGGCGGTGCGTAAGGTTAGTAAGCGTACAATGGCTATCGCTAAATAGCCGCCACTTCCAACACCTTTTTGAGCCTAGATTTCGCAGTTGAGGCTTCCGCTCCTCGTAGCTGCGAGCGTAAGCGAATGGATTCCGCCTAAACTGCGAAATCTAGGGAATGCTGGAGATCTTTGGGTACCGGATCTTTGCCGCCGGTGAAGGCAAGGAAGCATGAAGTTGGGAGGAGTTTTGTCAAATTCTGTTATTAGACATAATAATTATTGTGCGTCACCGATTCCGATACCCCAGCGCAGCGGGCAGTTGCGTAACTCACGGAAAACAGGTGCCACGATGGAAAATCCATCAAAATTCAATGCCACGTTCGAAGCTTCGGGGCCGGGCTCTTTGCTGGTCTCGGTTAACAAAATCGAACCGGGCAAACCGGTTTATGCGGAGGTCAAAGGAATCGGGGTCTCGGCAAACGTTCAATCCTCGGTGATGCTCTCCCAGGGAACGCATGATTGCCGGCGCGTGAAGCTGGGTCTGCAGGAAGCCTTTCGGGCGGCTGGCAAATATGAGCTGCGCGGCCTGCTCGAGGCCGAAGAATGGTCCGCCGCGGCGGTCGTCGAGTACTACCGCGCAATGGCTGCGGAGCATACGGCGGGCAAGCGGTCTGTGTGATCTTCCCTGGCGTGAGACGTCACGGGCACAACCAGGGCGTGAGGCCGGCCGGGATGGACGCCCGCCAGGGCGGCCGCCCGGCCGCGCGCACACCCTTGGATATGTGTGCATACGGGCAGGAGCCCGTAAAAGACCATGCATCTTTTATGCCTTCCAGGTGCCTGCCGATTGGATGGCGGGTCACCTCGCGCCAAGCGCGGAAAGGTGGGCGGAATTCGAGGCTCGATCAAGGGCCTCTCGCAAGCTTCGGCGGCGCGGTTGCGGTGGTTTTTGCTCTCGCATTTCGTGCCGTGTTTCAGGCCGTGGGCTCTGACGCGAACAATTCACCGGCCGGCGAGTCCAGACGATTGGCGAGCATGCCAAAAACGTTGGCGTGTCGCGTTGGTCGCTCGGGGCTGGTCGGACGTTTTCCGCGTCGAGCTCCAACGGCGCAAGGTTCCTCACTGTCATTCGGCGCTCTGGGTGCCGGAGGACGTGCGGGAAGAGGAAATTCGGGATCTCTGGTTAACATGTACTCAAGAAACGAAGGATTCAGCAGCGGTGGAGAATGCGGTGATGCTGAAGCCTATGGTGGCTGGCTCCGCGGCGTGGATTGCCTATTTGACTTGTCACGTTGGGAAACACAAAGCGGCGCAGCTCGGGTGGAAGGGCAAACAGTGGGGTGTGATCGGTCGGGAGAAGTTCATGCCTTACGTGGGTTTCGAAGTGAATCTGACGGCGAGCGGGGCGAAGTGGTTCGCCCGGTTGGTGCGTCGGTGGGCGCGATCGCGATACGGTTGCCGGGTGTTCACGTCGGAGCGGGGCTTTACCCGTGCGATGGACGGCGCTGCCCTGCCTGCTCTAGTCAAGGCTGCTTGTTCGCTGGGGGGCTCGGAGCCGTTTTGATGGGGGGGGCGTCGTGAAGAGCTGGGCGGAAATGTCCGATACGGAAAAAAAGGAGTTTGTGCGAGGCTTCGTTATCGGGCGGGCGTTCGCTGGAATCTTGCTGGGAGCCGCGGTTATGTCGGCGCGATACCTGAAAAGGAGTCAAAGGCGTCGTAAGCGAATGCCACGGGGTAAGGGCCTGCAATGAGGAGGACAGATTACACAGTCGCAGTGATTGAAGAGGGGTACTCGGGCATCTTCGTTGCCATGAGTGTGGCGGCTGCGGATCGGTGGCCGATTCGTGCGGATGGCGACGTGCACGGCAGGGGCCGAAACGTCGAGATCGCAATCGAGCATTACTGTCGGGAGTTCCGACGGACCATGAAATTTCCGGGGGGGGCCTGGCCTATCCCCTCCGGTGCGGTAATAGGCCACTCGGGCGGCTGCGTCTGTCGTCCGGGCTTGTAACAGGCGCAAACATAACAGTGGAGATTCATTCGATGAACCTGATTCAAAAGGGTTTGCAGATGGTGAAAACTGCCGGTGCGGCCGTTGTGTCGCATGGCAAGACGTTGGTCTTGGGCGTCGTGTGCCTCGGGGCTGGTGTGGTTGCAATGCGTGCTGATGGTGCTGATCCCGTCGACACGGCGATCACGACGGCAACGGGTCGTATCGATCAGGTGGCCACGGTCGGCGTGAAGGCCTACCTGATCGGCGCTGGCCTGGCGCTGCTCGGTGTCACCATCGCTTATATCCGCCGCGCGAAGAAGTAAGGCGGACGGGTGGAAGCAAAAGGGAAACCCGGCCTGCTTGCGGGGCCGGGTTCCCAAACCTTTGAACTCTATGAGTCATGGAACTTCTCATTTTCTCGGCCGGGTTTTTCTGCGGGCTGCTTATGCTGCGGTCCTGTTGGGGCCGGTGGTGAATCATGCCTGGGCGGCGGCGGGGTCGGGTTCGGTTCAGAAAACGGCGACGGCATACTGCCGCGGTGTGGCGCATTCGGTTTACGTGTGCGTTTATGCGGATTCCTCGGGTTATGCCTACTTGCAATGGCAAGACCAAACGGCGCCCGCGGCCTCGGACGTGTGCAAGAAAAGTTCGCTGGATGGGGTCACCGGGTCGTCCGGGTCTTACACCTCGGGGGGGCTGATGGGTTCGGTTTCGGTGTCAATGTCTACGGGTGATCACAGTTATTCGTGTGGCTGGGGCTACCAGGGCACGACGGGCGGGAGCAATTCCGATGTGACGCTTAATTTTCATTATGATTCGCCGACCAATGTCGTTTCGTCCGTGGCTCCTCCGCTTACGAATAGTTACTCATTCACGCTTAAGAACAATACGGACGGGGCGCGGTCTATCGCGTTGAAAACCGGTGTGACGACGGTGGCGACGTTGGCGCTGGCTGGGCTCGAAACGAAGACTTTCACAGGGACGGTGACGGGGGTGCAGGGAACGACTGTTACGCTGGATTCTGCGCCGGTGTGGGATGAAAGTTATGATCCGCAAATGATCATGACGGCGGGCGGGTCGATCACTCGGAGGGGGCACTATGGCGGGCCTGCTGTGTTGAGACATGTCTTTTTGACGGTGGTCAGTTGGTGTCTCGCGTCGCCTGTCATCGATATGAAACTTGACGGGACTTTGCTTGGCCATGTGATGCCGACGGCCCAGACAGATTCTGTCTTGGGCATGGTCACGAAATTCCATTGGGATCTCGAGCTAAGTCCTGATTCCGTGATTACCTTTTCGACGGGTGCGCCTCATTTGCTGACTCAACCGGTGAATGATTATCATGGTGAAAATAACTGGATTTACGTCCGGGAGTTGGACCGGAATTTAATCAGCGGAGTGACCTATTCGACGCCGTCCTATTCGGTGGATCAAGTAACGGGCGATGTTGCGGTTGTTCAGACGGGAACGGGTGGGAGCACTTACACAACCACGGGGGGCGGTGATTTGCCTCCAGCCAATACGGTCACAAGTCCGGGTTCGGTGGATGTGACGGGAACGGGCCAGACTCAGGCGGGGCAACTGGCGGGCTGGACGGATACGCCTTCGACGACGCAAGGGACGACGCTAGACAAGGGGACTTACGAGGAAGGGGTGAATCAATTGGTGTCGGGGCAAAGTGTCGCGAATGGGCATCTGGCGGGGATCGAAGCGAACACGGCCGAAACTGCGGCGAACACGAAGCGGAGCGCGGACCGGCTTGACGCGAACAAAACGGCAGATGATGCCGCGCATACGGCATTGACTCAGCAAACGTCCGACGTGGGCGGGTCGGTTTCGAATTCGGTAGGGACAGCTGAGGGCTGGGGAAACAGCGCGGTCAATCAGGCTCGGACCGGGCGCGGGACGATGGCTGCTCCGGCGGTGCCATCGGGCGCCGAAATGTCTCTTGCTGTGGACTTCGGGCTTGTGGGGCAAGAACATCCAACGCTCGACTTGAATCCGTTCACCGCGGCCCCGGGCTGGATGTTGGATTTGATCGCCTGGGTTAAGGCGCTGATCGGCTGGTCTACGGTGACGGCGCTCTGCGTCTACTGCTATCGCGAAATCCGCTTGTCGCTCCTGGGCGTCCTTGCGACGCAAAAGCAATTGGCGTTCTCCTTTGAGGGTGCGCTCAATTCTAACCCGGTAACGGCGGCCGGATCGATTGCAGGGCGTGCGCTGGCAATCGCGGTTCTCGCTACGGCCGTTGTAGCGTTGCCGACTGTGTTGATTCAGGTTTTCGCGACGAGCTGGGAGACGGTCTTGGCAGGTTTTCAAACGGCGATTAGTGGCGGGGCTGGCAGTGCTGAAAGCGGCACGGCGTTTGCCTGGCTGCAACGGGTGATTCCTCTCCCGACGATGCTGTCCGCGGCGGTGACCTATGCGGTTTTTGAATTGGCCCTGATGTGGCCGCAAACCGTTTGGCAGTTTATCCTTCGATTTATGCCGGTATGAACTCGATGCTTTTCTTTGTGCCGAATCGGATGGCGGACACTCTTGAGGGGCAAGTGCAGTGGTGGGTTTGCGGGTTCATGCTGGCTGTCGTCTGCTTTCTTTTTGGGCAGTTAGTGCGCTGGATTATGGAGCTGAAGCGGCCTGGGGGTGGTGAATGATCTACATGATCAGCGGGAAACCGCGCGGCGGGAAAAGCCTTCGCGCGGTTCAGCTCCTGGCCGAAGAGCTCGAGCACGGAAACCGGCCGGTTGTCACGAACCTGGCGTTGAAGCTGGACGAGCTGCAGGAATATCTTCACGGCCGGGGCTGCCGTGCGAATGTCTTTGACCGGGTGACCGTGCTCGATGCCGACCAGGTGCAACGGTTTTGGCGGTTTCGTGGTTATGGCGTTGTGCTGAGCGAGTGCACCACGAACGGCGCGCCCGTGAATCTCGAACCGTACTACACAGACGAGCGCCTCCAGGGCGGGACGTTCTACGTTCTCGACGAGCTGCACTTGACGTTTAATTCGCGCTGGTGGCAAAAGGTGACCGGCGAGGCCGTTTGGTACTTCTCGCAGCATGGCAAGTTGCATGATGACATCATCGGAGTAGCCCAACGGCTCGGCTCGGTCGAAGTGCAGTTCCGGGAGCTCGCGCAGGAATATCGGTTTATCCGCAATTATCGGATGGAAAAATGGGGCAAGTTCCGGGCCGGGGACGGCTTCGAGGAAACCGTTTATTACCGTGAGCCTGGCAAGAACGCGCAAGCAGCCCAGGTGAACAAGTTTACGCTAGACGTGGCGGGAATTGCGTCTTGCTACAGCACGCAAGCAGGCGTTGGGATTTGCGATCGTGCGGCCGGGGACAAGGGGCAGAAAGTGAAGGGGCTTCCTTTCTGGGTGATCTACGTGGCTCTTGCGGTCGGATTCGTGGGCTTGTGGTTGCTGGCTGGTTACGTGCCGAAACTGCTTCGTCATGGTCTGGGCGCGGTCGTGGCGGATCCGGTTCCGAAAAAAACCGTGGTTCCGGAGACGAAGGGGAGCCCAACCATTGCCACGGCTGGGAAGGACGGCGCTTGCGCCGCCATCTGTTCGCAAGCCTCGATGTCCAGGACAACCGCCCCTGAGCGACGGCTAGGAGCTCCTGAAATAGCCGCCCTCCCCCCTTTAAAGCGGATTGGTTCCGAAATCTCCGACGGGTTGCCCGTAGAGCGCAGCGGGGAAATTCCGGCGCTATATGTGCGGGGCGTGATTCGGTATCGTGGCAACGTAAATGTGTTGCTCTCGGATGGGTCGACGTTGACGGAGCAAGACGCGATTCCGGTTCCTGGCGTGGACGAAAAACCGCATCCGGCACTTGCGGCCGTTCGGCGAAATTTCGTCGAGCTCAAGGACGGGACACGGTTGCATTTCTTCGAACCGGCGCTTTCGAATGTGAAGCCGGAGGAAAAGGCGAAGTTGACTGGGGAACCGGCTGCGGTTCCTGCTCCTGTGCAGCCTGTGCAGGATGAATCGAATTCAAACTATTTTCCGCCGGACCGGAACGGGGTTGAAAAACTGCGGCATCCGCCGAAGCTCGAGAACATAGGCAAGTTTGGCGAAAGCTCCTGAGATGGCAATTCCGCGTTGGGGCTATACTTTTACGCCTCCGGGGTCTCGAATTGCCTGCAATGTGCCGTCAATGCTCCGGGAGTGGCATCGGGCGTCGCTCTTGGGTTGCGAGCTGGAACGCGTTGAGGTCGACGGCAAGCCTCTCGGGCGGGAGGTCGTTTTGATGCTCAATCTTTGGATCTCGGCCGGTTCAGCTTGGAATGCGTCGCGGCAAGATTATTTCGAAGCCTGGGCGCGCCTGGACCGTGTCGTCAACGGGCCGGCGCCTGGCGTCAAGCCTCCGGGAGGTCGGGGACGTCGTCGACGGGACGGCCGGGCAAGCCTTTGAAACAGGAAAGCGGGATGTGGGCGAAAGCTCGCGTTGCGTGTTCGCGCTTCAAGCGGGCGATGCCTCCGAGCCAATAGCGGATAAATTCGGCGCGGTCTTGGTTGGCGGCTCCGGCGAGGTTGCCGAGTTCGCGCGCGACAGCGGGATCAAGGCGGACTGCTATTAGTTCAGACTTCATTTGGCCATCATAACGGCTAATTGATGCGCCGTATAGGAAAATAAAGCGTTGACCGATATCAACTGATATCATTGGGTCGGCGAGTATTCGGAACGGTAGAAATAATTATTGTGCGTCAAATACCTAGGGGAAAGGAACTCATGCGCTATGACATTCCTTTTTCCCCGCCGGGATCTGGCTACCACCTGTCTGGCCACAAGCGACTGGTCAATCCATCATCGGCAGTCGCAACTTCAGGTTAATGGGTCGCTTGGTTCCGCCCAATCTCCTTCAGAATCTCTTTGCTGCGCTCAAGTGCGGCCCGGGTCTTTTGCCAGCCTAGTTTTTGCTCAAGCAGATCACGACTCTTCACCGCAGACCCATTCCCAGCGGTTGCGCTCAGATCAAACCAAGCCAGTGCCTCGATCTCATCCTTTGGCACCCCATCGCCGTTCGCATAGCACAGCCCAAGGAAAAACTGTGCCCCAGTATCATTCGCACCGGCAGCATACCCAAACCATTTCACCGCCTCGGTGGAATTTGCGACCAAGCCCTTTCCTGCGGCATAATCCAAGCCGAGTTTTACCTGGGCCTGAACGTTCCCTCGCTCGGCTGCCTGCCGGTACCATTTCGCGCCTTCCACCGGATCTTTGACCACACCGGCGCCGGTGGCGTAACACCCGCCGAGGCTGCATTGGGCGTCAGCGTCGCCTTGTTCGGCCGCTTTGCGGTACCATTTCGCGGCTTCCGTCGGATCCTTTGCCACCCCAACGCCCGTGGAATACACGACACCGAGATTAAATTCAGCATTGGTGAATCCCTGCTCAGCAGCCTTGCGAAACCATTTCGCTGCTTCCACCGGGTCCTTGGCAACACCTTCCCCATTGGCATAGCACACGCCGAGGCTGCATTGAGCGCTTGGATACCCCTGCTCGGCGGCCTTCCGAAACCATTTCATGGCTTCGGCCGGGTCTTTCGCCACGCCCGCGCCAATGTCGTACATCTGAGCGAGGCCGAATTGCGCCACGGCGCTGCCTTGCTCGGCCGCCCGGCGAAACCACTTCAAGCCTTCCACCGGATCCTTGGCCACCCCTTCGCCAGAATCATACATCCGGCCGAGTCCCAATTCCGCGCCGGCATTACCTTGCTCGGCGGCCAGGCGGAACAATCTCACGGCCTCCACGGGGTCCTTGGTCACACCCTCGCCTTTGAGAAACATCACGCCGAGGTTGAATTCCGCGCCGGCATTACCTTGCTCGGCGGCCAGGCGAAACAATCTCACGGCCTCGACCGGGTCCTTGGCCACGCCTTCGCCGGAAGCATACGCCCAACCAAGTTTCACCTGCGCGTCAGCGTGTCCTCGTCCGGCGGCCAGACGAAACCACCGTACGGCCTCCACCGGGTCCCGGGTCACGCCTTCACCGGCGGCGTATCTCTTGCCCAGATCGAACTGGGTCGAGACATCGCCTTTCTCCCCGTCGCTGCGCAATTCATCGAGGCTTTTTGTTGCCACAACGGAAAATCCCTCGCGTCGCGGCGCAGAAGACCGCGGCCAGATCACGTAACCCGCCATGCCCACCACAAGCGCAGCCGCAACAATCGACGCCCATCGGCGCATCCCCGGGCGGCGTCCCCGCTCCCTCTGCGACGCCGGCTGATTTTCGGGATCCACGTGCCGCGCGTCTGGATCGTTCGAATCGGGGTGTCCTTTCGGGATTATGTCAGTAGCCATTTCCCGAGTAGTGTCCGGAGCCGGATACCATTTCAACCCTAACTTCAACCCTGATCAAACTTCATTCACAATCCCGCAAGGTGACCGGCCGTAGGAAGCCCGCTCGCGGGCGATTCTCACCTCGGAATCCTCCTTCGCAAGGCCTTCCGCCGTCGCTGAAGCTATGGCGGACAAGACGGAGGACAGGTTCCGCGCGCACGTGTCCGCCGAAGCTTTAGCGAAGGTGGAAGCGCGCTTCCTACAATTTGAATGGATACGGTGCGGAGGACGAAGTCCGACACGCTGCGGCGAGAATCTTGTGAAGCCGGTCGCGCCACGCGCCGCCCGCGCCCCTTACCGTGACGGACCCCACCGCAGCGAAAAGGGATAGTAGATAAACAGCGGCCGACCGATCACGTCTTTCTCCGGTACGTAGCCCCAATAACGGCCATCCTGGCTGTTGGCCGAGTTGTCGCCCAATGCGAGAAACGATCGCGGCGGGACCTTCATGGTCTCACCCGCGACCAATGCGCCGACATTGCGATAACCGACGTAGTCACCCTGACGGCGAGCGTTCTTCTCGAAAGCCGCCGCGCCGGTGATTGGGCTGCCATCGCGATAAAGCCGGTAATTCTTGATTTCCAGCGTATCGCCCGGCTCACCCACCAGGCGTTTGACATAATATTGGTCGCCGTAGGTCTCGACGATTCCGGGGATGTTGCCTGTGCGGAAAACAAAGCCGCTACCGACTGGCGGCCGCACGAAGTGATAGCTGAACCGGTCGACGAAGAGCTGGTCGCCGGTCAATATGTCGAAGGAAAGCACGCGTTCGCCTGCCCGCAGGCGGCGGCCGGTGCGAATACAGTGCAGATTCTCGCCATCGACCATCCGGACTTCGGATTTTCCCTCTTTTGCCCGGCGGCCGAGCTCCGCAGCAAACCCTTCAGGAGTGTAGCTTGAGCCTCGCGCAAAATAAGTCTCATAAACCAGCCAGTCGAAATCGAAATCCAGCGGCACCTGCACCTTCACCGGCTCATCGCCCACCAGCAGCGTATATTCCCGGACCTTCGTCGGGATGACCAGCCAGGAATGACCGGAAACGATCTGGCTGTGCACCCAGCCGCGATGTTCCGCCCCGAGCAGCGGAATCAAGACCTCACCTTCGGCCGGCGCGTCCAAGCGATGCGGACTTGCCCCGAAGGCCAGCAATCGTGCTCCCATGCCCACGATTCCCGGTTCCTCGGCGCGCGCCTTGAAGACTTGCGGCGTCATCCCATAATAACTCGGCCACATCGAGTTGGTCGGAATCTTGAAGGGCTGGATGAAATAACTGCGGATGCCCAGGACGATGATCGCAGCCACCAGGAAGAATTCAACGTTCTCCACGATCGCCGACTTGGGATAAAATGTTCCGCCGATCTGCTGCAGCAGGCCCTCGAGTGACTCGATCCCCAGCTTCAATCTGGCCGCATCGGCCCGCTGATCGAGCTTGAGACGCAGATCGGCGGTCTTCTGCCGCAGTTCCTGCGTTTGCGCCCCGGTGAGCTGGTCGCGCCGATACTGGAGGATCTTGTCCGCGAGCTGCAGCCAGTTCGCGGCGTTCTCCCGCATCTTGCGTTCGTTCGAAGGGAAAAATCCAAACACGGTGGACGGGGGCTAGGTGTTGTTCTTGAGGACCTGGATAAAGGCATCGGGAGGAATCGAAACCCGGCCGATCTGCTTCATCTTCTTTTTGCCTTCCTTCTGTTTGTCCAGGAGCTTCCGCTTGCGCGAGATGTCGCCGCCGTAGCATTTGGCGGTAACGTCCTTGCGCATTTCGCGGACATTGCCCCGGGCGATGATCTTGCCGCCGATCGCGGCCTGGACGGCAATCTTGAACATCTGCGGCGGGATGATCTCCGCGAGTTTCTCGCACAGGACGCGCCCCTGTCCCTCCGCCTTCGACCGGTGCACAATGCCGGCAAACGCGTCCACCGGCTCTCCGTTCACGAGGATGTCCATCCGCACCAGATCGGACGCCCGATATTCGCCCAGCTCGTAATCCATTGAACCATAGCCGCGCGTGATGCTTTTCAGCCGGTCATTGAAATCAACCAGGATCTCGTTGAGCGGAAGCACGCAGGTCAGCATGACGCGGGTGGCGTCGAGCGTCGTCGTATGATCGCACGTCCCTCGCTTCTCCATGATGAGACCGAGAATGTCGCCCAGGCAGGTGTTTGGGATGTGAATGGACGCGGTGATGGTCGGCTCGTAGATCGCCTCGATCGAGGCCGGATCCGGCAGATTGGCCGGATTGTCGACCTCAAAGGTCTCCCCCCCATGGACCTTCACCTTGTAGACGACACTTGGATACGTGGAGATGATGTCCACGTCATGCTCGCGGCGGATGCGTTCCTGGATGATCTCCATGTGCAGGAGACCAAGGAATCCGCACCGAAAGCCAAAACCCAGTGCGACCGATGTTTCCGATTGGAAAACAAACGCCGAATCGTTGAGCCGCAACCGGGCGACTGCCGATTTTAGCTTCTCATAGTCCTGGGTCTCCAACGGATAAAGGCCGCAGTACACCATCGGGTGCACTTCCTTGTAGCCCGGCAGCATGGTCGTGGCGGGCCGGATGGCATGGGTGATCGTGTCTCCGATCTTGATATCGCCCGTGGCCTTGATGGTGCTGACGATATAGCCGACATCACCGGCCCCTAATTCATCGCAGGGCTCCATTTTGGGGTGAAAGGCGCCGACTTCCTTCACCTCAGCCTTCTGCCCCGTGCTCATGAGCATCATCATCTCGCCGGCCTTGATCGTGCCCGAGAACACGCGGACGTAGGCGATAACGCCGCGGTAGGAATCGTATTTCGAATCGAACACCAGAATGCGGGTCCCGGGGTTGTCCGCCCAACGCGGCTGCGGCACCCGGGCCACGATCGCCTCCAGGATATCGCTGATGCCGATGCCCGATTTCCCGCTGGCCAGGATCACTTCCTCGGCGGGGATGGTGAGGATGTCCTCCAGCTGGCGCGTGCACAGTTCAAGATCGGCGCTGGGAAGGTCGATCTTGTTGATCACCGGGATGACCTTGAGTTTCTGCGCGAACGCCAGGTGCGCATTGGCCACGGTCTGCGCCTCGACGCCCTGCGCCGCGTCCACCAACAAGAGCGCACCTTCGCAGGCCGCCAGGGAACGGGAGACTTCGTAGGAAAAATCCACGTGACCGGGCGTATCCATCAAGTTGAGCTGGTATGTCTTCCCGTCCTTTGCCGGGTAGGTCATCGTCACCGGATGCATCTTGATGGTGATGCCGCGCTCCTTTTCCAGGTCCATCGAATCCAGCATCTGGTCCTTCATCTCCCGCTGCGTGACCGTGTGGGTGAATTCGAGCAGCCGGTCGGACAGCGTCGTCTTGCCGTGATCGACGTGGGCGATGATGCAGAAATTGCGTTTGAGCGAAACGTCCATGCAGAATAGGTCAAAGGCTCCCGGCTGTTTGGCGCCAGGGGGCAAATGGAAACGGTCAATGTGAGGCTGCCGTCCGCCGCTTTCAAGCGGCGAAATCGGCCCATTCCGCAAAACTGCTCACCGGCCAGTCCCGGTTGGTGCGCCGTGCGAGGCCCGCCAGGACCGCGCCCGGACCGAGTTCCCAGAACGCCGTCGCGCCCGCGCCCGCTGCGCTACGCATGCAGTTCTCCCAAAGCACCGGCGAGACCACCTGTTTCACCAGCGCCGTGCGAATGTCGTCGGGTTCAGCGACCATCCGTCCGGTCGTATTCGTGAAAACCGTCAGGCTGGGCCGACTAAAAGGGATTCCCGCGAGAAAAGCGGCAAACGCGACCCGGGCCGGCTCCATGAGACGGCTGTGATACGCTCCTGCAACATTGAGCAGAATGACTTTTCTCATGCCGCGATCCCTGCCCGCGGCGACTGCCGCATTGATGCGTGTCTTCTCACCGGAGATGACGATCTGGCCGGGACAGTTGAGATTGGCCATCTCGACGCCAAACTCCCGGCAGAGCTCGTCGACCTTGCCCCGCTCTTCTCCGATGATGCTGGCCATCGTGCCGCTGCTTTGTTCGCACGCCAGCTGCATCAGCCGGCCGCGTTCGGCGACCACGCGCAGTCCGGTGGCAAAGTCAAAGACGCCCGCGGCCGTCAGAGCGGTAATCTCCCCGAGGCTGAGTCCGAGCGCAAAAGCTGCGTCGCCGAGCTTGCCCTGCTCATGGAGAATCGCATGCACCGCCATGCCGTGGACAAAGAGCGCCGGCTGGCAGACCCGCGTTTGCGTGAGTTCGGCGTCGGGACCCTCGAAACAGATCCGGGTCAGATCCCACCCGAGCACCCGGTTCGCCTCCTCGTAAAGCGCGCGGGCGCTGGCAGAGCCAGCACACAATGACTTACCCATCCCCACTTTTTGGGCGCCCTGACCAGCGAAAAGAAGTGCACGTGACATAGCGGAAAGGCGGTCGTTAAACCGACCCATCCGCAAAAACCCAAGCCTTAAAATCGGTCCAGCTGCGGGAAATATTTCTTGTCATCGGTCGGACGAGCCGGAGGCGACGGTGCCGCATCCCGGCGCGAATCGGACGGAGTCACCGTCGGTGACGCGTCCGGCAGGTTCGCCGGTGCCGGCACCGCAGCCGGGCCAATGTCAGGCGGTGAAAGCGCTTCGGCCGTCAGTCCGGACGGGAGCGGGTCCAACTGGGCCGCATCCAGAAACGGATTATGCTTTGGGGGCTCAGCCAGCGCCGCGGCCGGGGCCGCGGCGGGAAGAGGAGCCGAGGGTGCGAAACCGCCATCCGTGTCCGCCGGCGTGCCAGGCTCCAGGCCGGACAACGGCAGCCCTCCCGGGGATATCCAATGTTGAAGCAGATCGGAGAACGACCCGACATCGCCCGACTTTGTCGGCGGCGACAAAGTCTCCTGAGTCGACGCTTCCCGTTTTTCCCGCTCCATGATTTCCTGCGCCCGGTAAACCTTGAGCAGGAAATTTGGATCGGCCGAATCGCGCGGCATGAGATCCGACTGCTGGCTGTCGGTCTGCCGGGAGCGGCGTTGCGCGCCCGTTTCAGCCCGGGGTTCTGTCATCGCGCGCACGAGCCAGTCGGAATCCGCCGTGCGCTTCTTCTCCGTCGCGGCGGAAGTGGAGCGCGCTCGCAGCGACAACGCTGGTTCTTCGGCCGGTGCGAGCAACAAGGGAACTGCCAGCGTGGGGCCGGTCACCGGGGCGGCAAGCTCGGGGGCGTCAGGCTTGACGGTCTTCAGGTCGCCTTTGATCTGATCGAGCGACGGCGGCTCATCGGTCGCGCCAACCCAGGACCAGGCAGTGACAAACGCCCCCACCAGAGTCGCAAGGATCCGAGCCCTCTGATCTGACTGCTTCATTATCCGATCAACCGGACCAAGCCGGGAAATTCACTTCACGAAAATCCCCTTGAGATTCATGTCTAGGGCCTGCGGATTCGGTGAAAAGCGCAGCCCCTCAGCCTTGCTGATCTTGGCGGCCTTGATGAGGCGATAGAGGTCGCGGTTGAACGATTTCGAACCAGCCTCGTCACCAGTTTCCAGCAATTGCTGGATCTTGTCAAAATGACCCTCGATGAGAAGATTGCGCACGGTCGAGTCAGCCACGAGGATTTCATGCGCCGCATACCGTCCCCCGCCTTCCAGAGCCGGGATCAGTTTCTGGCAGACGAAACCACGGATGGAGCCCGCCACCTGGCGGCGAGCCTGTACGATCTGCTCAGGCGGGAAGAACTCGAACACCCGCGTCAGTGCCTGCTGGGTTGTCGCGGCGTGCATCGTCGAGAAGACCAGGTGCCCCGTTTCGGCAGCGGAGATGGCGGTTTCGAAAGTCTCTTTGTCGCGCATTTCGCCGATGAGAATGATGTCGGGGTTCTGGCGCAGCACCGCCCGGATCGCCAGGGGAAACGTGGGCACGTCGATGCCGATTTCCCGCTGTTCGAAGACCGATTTGTCGTCGGCGAAGGTAAACTCGATGGGGTCCTCAATCGTCACGATATGGCGGTCGAGGTTCTGATTGATCCAGTTCAGCATGGCCGCCATGGTCGAGCTCTTGCCCGAGCCGGTGGCGCCACAAATCAGCAGAATCCCGTCCTTCGCCTTGGAGAGCCGGATCAATGTTTCTGGATCAATGTTGAGCTGTTCGAACGTCGGCGGCTTGCTCTTGACGTAGCGAAACACAATGCTCGTGGTGCCCCGCTGCTGAAAGCCGTTTACGCGGAAGCGACCGATGTCGGCCACGGCGTACGCATAGTCAATCTGCGCGTCGTGTTCCCACGCGCTGTGGAAATTCCGCGGCACCGTCGCATCGACGAACCCGCGGACGGTCTCGCCTTCGATCGGGTCCATGTCCACCGGCTTGAGCCGGCCGCTGATCCGGAAATACGCTGGTTTGTTCGATTTGACGACGATGTCACTCGCATCGGCTTCTACGGCGAGTTTCAGGACTTCGTTGAAGAGTTCGACAGGATCCATGAAGAGATAAGCGGAGGGCTGGACAAAAAAGAATGTGCTTTTTGTATGCAGGTCTGCTTTGTTCGGCAAGGCTACATTCTATCATTCTCTTCCGACATGAAGTTGCGTCCCCTCACCGGCACTCTCACTGCGCTCGTAACCCCGTTCCGTCAGGAAAAAGTCGCTTACGACGATTTGCGGGCATTTGTCAATTTTCAGTTAAAATGCGGCATTGATGGACTCGTGCCGGCGGGTTCTACCGGGGAATGCGCGACTCTTTCTCATGAGGAGCAGATGGACGTGGTGCGCTGCGTGATCGACACAGCGGCAAAGCGGGTGCCGGTCGTCGCCGGGACGGGATCGAACTCCACGCAGGAGGCGCTCAAATTGACGCGCCTCGCCCACGAGGCGGGGGCCGATGCCATGCTGGTTGTGGCGCCCTACTACAACCGCCCGACCCAGGAAGGACTTTTCCGCCATTTTGCCCGGATTGCGGAGGCGACGGATCGGCCGATTGTCCTTTATTCCATTCCCAGCCGTTGCGGTGTCGAGATCGGCGTGCCCGTGGTGGAACGTTTGCGGAAGAAATTTCCCAATGTTTGCTACATCAAGGAATCCGGCGGTTCGGTCGATCGCGTCGACCAGCTGAAGCTCGCCCTGGGGCGGGATCTGGTGGTCCTCAGCGGGGATGATGCCCTCACCCTGCCATTCATGTCCGTCGGCGCCGAGGGGATCATCAGCGTCGCCTCCAATCTCCTGCCGCGCGAGCTGGTCAAGCTCTCACACTTGGCGCTGGCAGGCGATTATCGGGCCGCCACCAAGCTTCACCGCCGGCTCTACCCGTTGTTCAAGGCCATCTTTGTTGAAACGAATCCGGTGCCGATCAAGACGGCGTTGGCCGCGGCCGGGCGGATCAGCTCCGCGGAGGTCCGCCTTCCACTTTGCGAGCTCAGCTCCGCGAGCCTCGACGTGCTGCAACGGGCGCTGACGGCCTTTGCCCGCTAACCCTGCGCGCCATGGCATTCACACTACTGCTCAACGGTGCGCGCGGTCGCATGGGCCAGGCCGTGACTCGCGCGGCGGGGGAGGCCGGAATCCGGCTTGGCGCCGCCATCGACGTTGGCGACGTGTTGCCGGCCAATGTCGGCGACTGCGATGTGATCGTGGATTTCAGCACGCCTGCGGCCACGGCGCAGCTGCTCCAGTGGGCGGTGGAGCACCGCAAACCTATCGTAATTGGCACAACCGGCCATGCTCCGGAAGAGAAAAAGCGCCTGCTCGCCATCGCCGGAAAGGTGCCCTGCGTCTGGGCCGGCAACTTCTCGGTCGGCATGAATCTGCTTTTCCACCTTACGCAGCGTGCGGCGCACGTCCTCGATGACGGATACGATGCCGAAGTCGTGGAAATGCATCACCGCTTTAAGAAGGACGCCCCGAGCGGCACGGCGGCGCGATTGCTCGAGATTATTTTGGAGGAACGCCACCTGACGGCGGAGGCACTGCGCCACGGCCGCAACGGCATCACCGGCGAGCGCTCGTCGCGCGAAGTGGGCATCCATTCCCTGCGCGGCGGAGACGTGGTCGGCGATCATACGGTCATCTTCGCGGCGCTGGGCGAGCGGCTTGAACTCACCCACAAGGCATCGGACCGCGCGATCTTAGCCCGCGGTGCGTTGCGCGCCGCTCAATGGCTCGTGACACGACCGCCGGGAGTCTACGACATGCAGGACGTGTTGGGGCTGCGGGACTGAGCCCGATGATCATCAGCCTCCAGGGAACGCTGATCACGGTCTCTCCGCTCTCGGCCGTAGTAGAGTTGAACGGTCTCGGTTACGACGTGTGCATCCCGACGACAACGGCTGAAAAGCTGCCGGCGCCGGGTGCCACCGTGCGTCTGCAAACCCACGTGGTTTATCGCGAAGACTCCCAGACCCTTTACGGCTTCGCGACGGCGGCCGAACGCGATTTTTTCAGGCTGTTGATTGAGAAAGTGACTGGCGTCGGGCCCAAGATGGCGCTGAGCGTCATGAGCAAGCTCTCACTGCCGGTGCTGCAGGGCGCCATTGCCGCCGGCGATGTGGCCACCCTGGCGAAATGCCCCGGAATCGGCAAAAAGACGGCAGAACGACTGGTGGTTGAACTCAAAGGCATGTACGTCCCGGCATCGGGATCTGCAGCCGGACTTACTAGTTCCCCCGCGGCCCCCGGTGGTGAGGCAACCAACGCCCAGCGCGACGCGGTAATGGCTCTCATGGCCCTTGGCTATAAGGCGGCAGACGCTGACAAGGTAGTCCGTCAGGCCTGGATTGCGCTGGGGCCAAGCGCCACGACCGAGCAGTTGATCAAAAAAGCCCTGGGCTAGCCCGCATATCCTGAGACCACTGCCAGCAGATGTGCCGCATGCAGATGAGTGACCGTAGCGTTGGCAAAAACTGTGGAAAATGCGGGTTAACGTTGGAACTCGATCGCGTTCTCCTCCGACTCGTCGCCGGGTTGACGGGGCCGGAAGATCTTCGAGTTTTCCGGAGCCGCCGCATCCTGGCTAAAGACAAAATCCTCTATGCTCGAGCGGGGCGGCGCGCGAAGCGCAGGCGCTGACGGCGTCGGGAGGGAGAGCCTGATGTTGTCCCACTCAGATGCCGCGAAAAAGATATGGCCCGACGTCCCGCTCACCGGCTGGGTGAAATGCGGCTGCTGAGCGAGGTAGTCTTCCGTCTTCGGCAGAAAATGCACCGCGGACGTGTCCATGCGGAGCGGGTTGATTGCGGTTGCCTGCGTCGATTTGACCAGCGTAGCCGTCGATGATGGCGCGACCGCCGCGGCGCGCGCCGGAGCATTGCCGCCCGAACGGGCAACGGACAACACCGCGACCAAGGCTATACAAGCGGCAGCGGCCAGGCCAGCAACGTAATACCCCCGATGCGAGCGTTGCGGCGCCGCGAAGGCCACCACCCGGTCCGCCGCGGCTTGCGCTGCGTTTTCCGTCCAACCTGGATCAAGCACGATCGTGCACGCGCGATGCATCCGGCAATACTGTCGATAGATCTGCCGGTGTCGCGGATTTTGCAGAATTGCCTCCTCCAGCAATGCCGCATCCTCCGGCGAAATCTGCTGGTCGATGTAGAGGTTGAGGAGCTCGATAAACTTGGATTCTTTCATTTGAATTCATCTCCCATTTTAGCTCGCAGACTCTCCCGCGCCCGCGCGATCCGGCTTTTCACCGTACCGACGCTGACGCTGAGAATGTCGGCGATCTCCTCGTAAGACAGGTTTTTGACGTTGCGCAGAATCAGGATCTCACGGTGCTTGGAACTGAGCTTCCCCATGCACTCGTTGATCCGGTTGACAAATTCCCGGGTGACTGTGATTTCTTCCGGCGTCTCCAATTCCGCTGGAAAAACCTCCGCGAGCGTGGTTTCCCCCTCGGAGTTGATGGGCTGGTCGAAGGAAACCGTCTGGTCGCGCTTTCGCCGCCACCAATACCAGTAGCGGTTGCGCGCGAGGTTGGTCGCGATCTGGTAAAGCCAGGTCGAAAACGCCGAATCACCCCGAAAATTGACGAGCCCGCGGTGCGCCCGGATAAATGTGTCCTGGGTAACCTCTTCTGCGTCCTGCGTGTTGCGCAGGAGTTGGTTGACCATCGAATAGATTCGATCCCAGTAACGCGTGACCATCTCCTCGAAGGCAGCCTGATCCCCTTGCTTGAAACGATCCACAAGCAGCCGGTCCAGCGCTACGTCTTGGGCTTTCATTGACATGCGTTCAATTCCGCTCTGATGGGCGTATTGTTGGATTGTTCCGAGTTTTTTGGCCTCCGTCGACACAGGTGGCGATATGGCACGATCTGAATCCTGGTCAAGAATGAGGCTTGGGCTTCACAACCCTGTAATACAAGGAACCGGAGGAAAAGTTCCAGCGCGCTTGGCGGCGAGGGCTTGACCCCGGGGCGCAAGAAGTAGCGGCTGCGGCCTATAAACCTAACGAAGTCCGACGAGCTCCTGTGTGCAACTTGCTCGGAGCTTGCGTGTCCGAAGTGGCGCCCATATCCCTCGCGCTGTGTTACGCGGAACCCCCGCCATCCTCCTCGTCCTGCTCATCTGCGGCAGGGTCACTGCCCAGGTGACCCCGCTGGCGCCCGTGGTGCATGCGGACGAAACCTCCTACGATTTCAACTCCGGCGTCGCCGTGTTGACCGGACATGCGCGCGTCGAGTACGGTTCTGCGTTGCTGCTCGGGGACGTGATCCGCTACAACCAGAGCACTGGAGAGCTCTGGGCGAGCGGCCATTTCACGATAACCTCGGGCGCACTGCGCCTTTTGGCGGCGAGCGGGACCTACAACTTCATCACCGGAGCGTTCAAAGTGACGGATCTGCGGGCGGGCGAGCCGCCGTATTACATCACGGCCGCTCAGGCCGAGGGAACGAGGAAGGAGATGACCCTTACCGGCGCCGTGGTCACTTATGGCGAGCCGGGAAGTGTCTCGCCGAGGTTGTGGGCCGATCATCTCCTCTATATCCCGGGTGACAAGATCTCCGGCCAGAACGCGTCCCTTGGCATCGGAGACCACCGGTTGTTCCCCATCGCGAAATTCGAACAATCGCTAGCTGAGGCGCTGCTGCCAACAGTCACCGCCCGGGCGGGTTTTAGCCACACCCTGGGCGGTTATCTCGACCTGGATGTCCGCGTTCCTGTCTGGCCCGGGGTCAGACTCGGTGCGGATGTCGGGGAATACTCGGCGCGCGGCCCGATCGCCGGACCGTCAGGATCCTATCGTTATAACGCCGGCGGACAGGATATCACCGGCGACTTCATTTCGGGCTTCATCCGGGACCATGGCGTGCTGGGGACCGATATTCTGGGACACAACGTGCCGTCGGATCGTGGCTTCATTGACTGGAGCCACCAGCAGATTATCGACGAGAACCTGACCCTGACCGGCGAATTCAACTGGTGGCGGGACTCCGAGGTGCTGCGCGACTTCCATCCGGACCAGTTCAACAAGGTGCAGCAGCCCGATTCGTTTTTCGAGGGGGTCTATTCCGGCAACAACTATTACATCGACCTTTTCACGCGCATCTCGCCGAACGACTTTGAACGCGTGCAGCAACGGTTGCCGGAACTACGTTTCGATCTCGTGCCAACCGCGATCGGCGGTGGATTCTTCGAACGGCTCAACACGGGATTCGCCGCGTTGGAAGAGGATTCGCTCTTCAGCGGGCCGACGCTGCGCAGTGACCGTTTTGACACATTTTACTCCATCGATCGGCCGATCCTCCCGGCCGAATGGCTGAGCATCACGCCGGTCGCCGGAGGTCGCCTCACCTATTACGACAAGGCCGTCAACGGACGCCAAGATTACACCCGGTGGCTCGGGGAGGTCGGCGTGGACGCCCAACTGAGGAGCAGCGGCACGTTTGATTATCAAAACTCCCTTTGGGGCATCAATGGCCTGCGGCATCTGCTGACGCCCGTACTCTCCTATCGTTACATTCCGGAAATTGACCGCGGCCAGGCCTATATTCCACCGATCGACCGGCGGGTATTCTCCACGGATCTGCAGCCGATCGAACTCGGCAACATGCGCAACATTGATGATCTGCACGGCGCCAATGTCCTGCGGCTTGGGCTCGACAACCTCCTGCAGACGCGCAACAGCGGCTACGGTTCGCGCGATCTCGTGGCGTTTAATCTCACGTCCGACCTAAACCTTTCACCTGAGCCGGGCCAACGTCATTGGTCCGATGTCTATCAGGAGCTCGCGATCACCCCGGCATCCTGGTTGAACCTCTCCCTTTTCGACCGGCTGTCCACTCGAACGCTCGGGCTGCATGAATTCAACAGCAGACTGGCATTGGGCAACCATGAATGGTGGACCGTGAAGCTGTCTTCAACCTACCTGCAGCATCAGATCGAAGAGTATTTCGTGGAATACGACCAACGCATCAACGAAGTCTGGAGGGGGCTTTTCCGGATGCGTTACGACGCGCTGATCCAACGTTGGGACGAGCTGACCTTCGGGCTGGGCCAGAATCTCCAGAACACCTGGAATGTGCGCTACGAGGTCTCCTGGAATCACGGTCAGCAGCGCGAGGCCTCCTTTGGATTGAGCGTGCAGGTCGAGTTGCTTCGTTTTTGATCTCCCCCTCCATCGTTCGCAACCAGGAGCAAACGTTTCTGCGCCTGTGGCAGAGCGTGCTTGCGCACGTTCGCACCGACCGCGATCTGCCAACGCGACTGCATGGCGTGCTGCGCCGTCGGGAATTCGGCGCTCGCGACCGCCGGCTCTATCGGGAGTTGCTGTACACGGCCGTCCGTCACCTGCCCTGGATGGAGGAACTCGCCGCCAGGGCGGAGCCGGATTTCGTCCCCGCCCTCGCCTGGCTCGCCGCAGACACACCCGCGACCCATGGATTCCGAACGGAGCTCCTTGCCGGCTGGCCGGGGTGCCCTGCGACGGTGGCCGGGCGCGCGCAATTTCTAGGAGTCAGCCGGGAGCTTCTGCCGGAATGGTTTCGACACCATTGCCCCGAGGTGTTTGTCCCGCCTGATCTTGAGGCGCTGGCCACCCGGCCACCGCTGTGGATCCGGCTGCAGACGGCGGACGCCGGAAGGATCTCCGCGGAATTCGCAGATCGCGCCTGGCCGATGCGCCCGGCTGCGGCCTGGCCGGCGGCCGTTGAGATTCTGACCGAAGCCGACCTCACCTCGACGCAATCGTATCGTGACGGCCGTTTCGAAATCCAGGATCTCGGTTCCCAATTCATCCTCGCCAGCGTCCCGATTGAACCGGAGGGCTGCTGGCTCGATGCCTGCGCCGGTGCCGGGGGAAAGACTCTCCAGCTCGCAACGATGGTGGGACCCGCGGGACGGGTTGACGCCTATGACGTCCGGACAGAAGCCCTGACCGAGCTGCGTGAGCGGGCGCGGCGCGGCGGCTTCAACAACATCCGGGTCCTGCCCAGAATCCCGGATAACGCCACCTATGACGGCGTGCTGGTCGACGCCCCGTGCAGCGGCAGCGGGACCTGGCGTCGGGCGCCGCATCTGAAATGGTGCACCACCCCGGCCGACATTGTCGCGCAGGCCGCCCGGCAGAAACAGTTGCTCGCGAAGTTTTCCCGGCAGGTCCGCCCCGGTGGTCTGCTGGTCTATGCTACGTGTTCGCTCAGCCGCGTGGAGAATCAAGAGGTCATAAAAACTTTCCTGGCCAGTCATCCGGGATTTGCCGCCATTCCGCCCGCCCGCTCGTTTGGCTATTCATGGGACGGCACCGGGTTAACGATCTTGCCAGCCCGCAATAATACGGACGGCTTTTTCGGCGGCCACATGGTCCGGCGGTAAGCACAACGTCATTTGCGCCCCGCGGGCCAGCCGTGATTTTTCAATTGCGGCGCGCCGGTCGCCACCAACGATGGCCCCCCGTGGTTCTCGACTCCGATTACCGTATCAAGCTCCAGGCCTTCGAAGGCCCGCTGGACCTGCTGCTCTTCCTGATCCGGAAGAACGAGCTGGATATCTATGACATTCCGATCGAACAGGTCACGCGCCAGTATCTCGAGGCGGTTTTTGCCATGCAGGAGCTGGATCTGGAGCTGGCGGGTGAATTCTTCGTGATGGCGGCGACCTTGATGGAAATCAAAAGCCGCATGCTGCTCCCGAAGGATCTGCAGGCGGTCGATCCCAATGCGGCCGACGAGGAGGAGATGGATCCGCGCTGGGAACTCGTGCACCAACTGATCCAATATCGCAAATTCAAGGAGGCGGCGACCCGGCTGGGGGAACTCGCGGCCGAGCAACAGGACATGATTGCCCGTTATGTCTCGGTGCTTTCTCCGCAGGGGGAACGGCCGCTGCAGAATGCAGACAGGATCGACCTTTGGAACACGTTTAACGTGGTGCTGCGGCGGCTCGCCGAACGACTGGTGGTCGGAGAGATTCACGATGAACACGTCACCGTGGCGGACCAGATGGAAATGCTGCTGGCCCGGCTGAAGACGCAGCCCCGCTTCGCCTTCTCCGAACTCTTCACCGAGGCAGTCAACTTGCGCACCCTCGTGGCGACTTTCCTGGCGGTGCTGGAACTCACCCGCCTTAAACGGCTGCGCGTGCGCCAGGACGAGGCCTTCGCCGACATCCTTTGCGAGGCGACAACCGAGAACGATCTTGAAACGCCAATAACGACCAACACTGTTGCGGTGTGAAGCCAACGAAGAAACGTAAACGGGAGCCAAAGCGAGCCGCCCTGTTCGGCGTGGGGCTGGACAACGAGGACGGCCACAAACGCATCACGACGGGCGAGAAATTCGTCATACTTGGCGGCTCGGAAGAGACCCACGAACGGATGACCGAGACTGTGGTCAAGACTTTCGAAGAGCTCAAACAGCGCGGCAAACCGCTCGAGGTCGTCAACCCGAAGGAACTGTCCGAAATCATCCATCGGTCGACGCCCCGCTAACTCCTCCCCTTTCTTGACACTCCATCAGTCTCGCAAACATTAGTCACCATGTCCGACAAAATCTCCCATCTGACGAGCGCCACTTTTAAGGACGCAATTGCCACCGCGACAACTCCCGTTCTGGTCGATTTCTGGGCTCCGTGGTGCGGCCCGTGCAAGATGATCGCTCCAATCCTCGAGGAACTGGCGACTGAGCTGGAGGGCAAGCTCACCATCCGGAAGGTAAACGTCGACAATGACGGCCCAATCGCCGCCCAGTATGGCATCCGTGCGATTCCCACCCTCCTGCTCTTCAAAGGCGGCCAGCTGGCTGAGCAATACGTCGGCATGATGGACAAGGCCGCCTTGAAGGCCAAGGTGTCGGCGAAGCTCTAGGAACGTGTCGGGCTTCGCCTTCCACGTTCCTAAGCAAATGGCTGGCGCCATTTGACAAGGAGCACGGAGGACGCAAGTCCGACGAGCTCCTGCTATGGGAGATTTGTCAAGAAGGTGATTGAGGGTTGATTCGTTTTTTTGGCTATGTTGCTCGAAAGAGTTTCTGTGGGTTGAGTTGGGCGAGGATCAGGCCGCGGCGAGCGGCAGGAACTTGCCCTGAGGGACCGCCGAACGGAGGTGAGGCGGACGAGCCACCCTTCAAAGGGGTGTGCTCGACGTCCCGATGGATGTACGAACCGGGGGGACGTCGCGCCTGGCGCCGCGGGTGTTGGTCCTCATGATGGAAGGTTGATTTGAAGCGGTTCCTCTCTGCAAGCGGTTCGGATTCTCCGAGGCTCATCCTGCTATCCGCGCGTGTTATGCACAGCGCACTAGCGCGCCGCGCTCAGTCCCTGGGCCGTCAGGCGCTCTCGCTCCGCCTGCAGTTGCGCGCGCTGCCGCGTTACGCTGCGACTCTGCTCTTCTTGTTGCGTAGGCACACGGATAACGGTCAAC
>Ga0182027_10002727_pt1 | contig 28378 bp, 29 predicted proteins | sample 712E1DmetaG_FD_121300 | JGI IMG/M metagenome (GOLD analysis project Ga0182027, IMG submission 121300) | Permafrost microbial communities from Stordalen Mire, Sweden - 712E1D metaG (Illumina Assembly) | ecosystem: Environmental > Terrestrial > Soil > Wetlands > Permafrost | place: Sweden...
ACGGACGGGCACCGCCTTGGCAGTTCGTTCTGGAAAAGGGATGATTCGCTTGAAAAGAATGTCTCAATGATCATAGCTCCGAAGAGCCTTCTCCACTTTTCGAGAATTATTGACGGAAAGAAGCCCGATGACCTCATCAACGTATCCCTCGGTGAGAAGTACGTTCTTTTCGAGATTCAAGACATCAAGATATGTTCAAAACTTATCGAAGGACCTTATCCGGATTACGAGAAGGCCATTCCTAAAGTCAATCCCAAAAAAGCCATTCTGGAAAAGAATGCCCTGTTTGAGGCCGTCAAGAGAGTTTCAATTTTGTCGAACCAGAAGACGCATCTCGTAAAGTTTCTTTTCAAGCACAACATGCTCGAAGTAATTGTTCTCAACCGCGATATCGGCGGCGAAGCGAGGGAACAGGTTTCCGCGGAGTACGACGGTCCCGAACATGCGGTTGGTTTCAATGCCCAGTATCTTATGGAAATTCTCGCCATCATTTCGGTCCCAAAGATTAGAATCGAGATGAACACGCATATCAGCGCGTGCTTGATTTTTCCCAATTACGAAAAGGAAGCCGAACCAAAGAGCGAAGATCTGTTTCTCATTATGCCGCTGAGGATATTGGAAGAATCCTAGCCGCCACACAACGGAACGCATCAACGTCGTTGCTCGCACCGTAGTGTTATGTCTTTGCTTACAAACCCCCAAAGGCTTTGACGCGGACTATGCTGCGGACTATTTTTCTTAACACTATATCGTTTTTCAACACGCGCCGGGGCATCTGCGGTGTTGAGTGGTCATAACGCGATAGAAAGAAACACACACGAGGGGTCTGGGATGCAATCTTTCCCAAGCAGTTCGCCGCAGAAACCAACCGGTGCAATCGTCTCCCCGTCCCCGCTCGATCCTGACGAAATTAATCTGCTTGAATACGCCTACGTCCTCATCCACCGCAAATGGTGGATTGCCGGGCTTACCCTTGTCGGATTAATTCTTGGTCTTTTAATAGCTCTTGTAAAGGGACCAACATTTGTTTCCGAAGCGGTCATTGCTCCGCAAGAAAGCGACAATCAAAAATCAGCCTCTCTGGCCGGACTCGGCGCTCTTGGCGGCCTTGTCGCGAGCCAGCTGAGCCTTGGCGGCAATGCCAGTCTTGACAAGATAGATTTAATTCTTGACAGTCGCGAGTTTAATGCTCAGCTTATAGAAAAACATGATTTGATTCCTGCAATTTTTAAATACCAATGGCCCAAGGCGTATGCAAGATTCCGGGACACCTTATCTCAATCTTGGAAAGCACCCTTTGTTGCGCCTAAGCCTGCCGACCTGGCCGGCCTTGTTAAGGGAAAATATCTCAAGAAGAAAACCAACAAAAACAACACCATGAATATCTCAATCGCCCTCAAAGATTCCGCCATGTCCTTTATGCTCGCGTCAACATACCTGGATTACCTTGACGAGTTTATCCGAAACGATGTTCAGACCGGCGCCAAAGAAAACGTTACGTATCTCGAAAAACAACTTGAAACCATTGCCGATCCTCTTCTCCGTGAAAAGGTTCAGGCACTCATGGCTAACGAAATCGAAAAAGAAATGGTGGTGAGCAAGAAAGCGTTCAAAATCATCGACCCCGTATATGAGTCAAAGACTTTCAAGGAAAAGAAGCTTTACCCGCTTGTATTTGCCTTCGGCTTCTTTTTTCTAGGTTGCCTGTGTGCCGTCTTTATGCATGCGTTTTCTTCAGCACAAAAGACAGATGAAGATCGCACGCTTATTGAAAAAATCAAGAGAGAGCTATTCCTTTCTCGCCATCAACGGAGACAACAGACGTCAGAACGCACATAGAGGAAATTATGGAATTCATCGATTTAAAGAGGCAGTACCAGGCGATAAAGCCGTCCGTGCAGAAAAGACTAAACGATATCCTGGAGCGCACAAGTTTCATAATGGGCAAGGAGGTTGCCGAGCTTGAGGAGGCGCTCGCTCGTTACTCCGGTTCCAGCTACTGCCTTGCCTGTTCGAGCGGCACGGATGCCCTTCTCCTTCCGCTGATGGCAATGGGCGTTGGTCCCGGCGATGCGGTATTCACCACCACGTTTACCTTCATCGCCACCGCGGAGGTTATTTCACTCCTAGGGGCGACGCCGATTTTCGTGGATATTGATAGGAAGACCTACAACATCGATACAAGTAAACTTCGCGAGGCAATCCTTTCCGTCAAGAACGGCGACGCAATCGCCGCCGGCGTGCCCCGCGAGCTCAGGCCGAAGGCGATAATTCCGGTAGACCTGTTCGGCCTGTGCGCCGATTACGATGCGCTCGACGCAATAGCAAAAGAATTCGGACTTTTTCTTCTCGAAGATGCGGCCCAGAGTTTCGGAGCGACCCTTAGCGGCAAGAAAGCATGCAGCTTTGGGACAATGGCCGCAACAAGTTTCTTCCCGGCAAAGCCGCTCGGATGCTATGGCGACGGGGGAGCGGTCTTTTGCGCCGACAATGGTATGCTGGACGTACTCAAATCCCTTCGCGTCCACGGGCAGGGAACCGACAAATACGAGAATGTCAGGATCGGCATAAACGGGCGCATGGACACGATGCAGGCGGCTGTTGTTCTTGCCAAGATGGAAATTTTCGAGGAGGAAATGCAGCAAAGGCAAGTTGTCGCTGCACGGTACACTGCCGGGTTGCGCAACAAGGTTATTGTTCCCCACATTCCGGAAGGCATGCGCTCAGCCTGGGCTCAGTACTCCATTCAAAGTGAAAATCGCGAGGAGATGATGTCCACCTTGAAGGCTAAGGGAATTCCAACCGCCATTTATTATCCAAAGCCGCTTCACCTGCAGAAGGCGTTTGCGGCACTTGGCTACGAAAAGGGGCAGTTTCCCGTGGCGGAAAGAATTGCGGCAAGAATCTTCAGCCTCCCAATGCATCCGTATCTTGAGGAAAAGGATCAGGACAAGATCATCGATACAATCTGCAGTGCGTCTTAGCGGCAAAGCCAAGAAAGAAGAGGTCTCAATGCTGCATACACCTCGAGGCCTTCACCGTACCCGATAAGGCTTCCGCACACCGGGGCAGCTGCTCTGCATGAAGCTCGCCACCCCTCTTGAAGACAAGACTGTTGCAAAACTTGCAAAAGTAGGATAAAATATCCTATATTGTTCAACTGTTGAACAACGGCCCGGATTAATCTGCCGGCCGTGAAACCGCGCCTCCGGGCCGGGATACGAAACGCCGTACGCGAACCATGTTGACAAATTATGATTGAATACAAAGTAATGCGCGAAATCGAACAGAATCCGATGCATACGCAGCGGACGCTTGCCGAAACGCTTGACATAAGCCTTGGCAAAGCCAACTACGTGCTTGCCGGGCTGGTTGAGAAAGGTGTGGTTAAAGTCAAGAAATTGAAGAACCACCCGGATAAAATACGGTGGCAGTATGTGCTGACGCCGGCCGGCGTAAAAGAGAAGCTCAAGATAACTCGCGAGTATCTCCGCGGCAGGCTGAAAGAATATGAAGACTTGCAGGCCGAAATCGCCCAGCTGAAGCGGGAACTGCCGGGAAACGGCAAACCGCGGAACGTGCCGAGAGTTCTGGCGCGATAGAGACAAGCGGCATTTCGGACTGATCGGCAATTAACAAAAGGTATTTGCAAAGAAGCGGATCATCCCGGTACCGCCGACGGGGGAAAGGTGTATCCGTCCAACATTCGAGAAAGGGTGCTCAATGGCAAAAAGATTTGCACTTATCGGCGCGGGCGGGTATATTGCGCCGCGCCACTTGCAGGCAATCAAAGACACGGGCAATATTCTGGTCGCCGCATGCGATCCGAAAGATTCTGTCGGGATTCTGGACAGATATTTCTTTGACGTTCAATTCTTCACGGAATTCGAGCGGTTCGACCGTCACGCCGAAAAATTGCGCCGCAAGGGAACCCCTCTCGATTACGTGACCATTTGCTCACCCAACTACCTTCACGATGCGCATATGCGGTTTGCGTTGCGCATAGGCGCCGAAGCGATCTGCGAGAAACCGCTCGTTCTCAATCCGTGGAACCTTGATGCGCTGGCGGAGCTTGAGCAGGAAAGCGGAAAGAAGATAAATACCATCCTCCAACTTCGCGTTCACCCGGCGCTCATAGAGCTCAGGCAGAAACTTCTCCAGGAAAAGGCGACGAAAAAACACAAGGTTGTCCTTACTTATATCACGTCGCGCGGAGACTGGTACCTTGTGTCTTGGAAAGGACAGCTCGAGAGATCCGGCGGTCTGGCCACCAATATCGGCATACATTTCTTTGACCTCCTCATCTGGCTCTTTGGGCCTGTGCAACAGTCGGAGGTACACGTAGCCGAACAAAGGAAGACAGCCGGATTTCTCGAACTTGAGCGGGCGACGGTGCAATGGTTCCTTTCAATTGACAAAAGTGATCTTCCGAGATCTGCGGCCGATCAGAACAAGACGACCTTCAGGTGCATAACAATAGATGACAAGGAAGTTGAATTTTCCGAAGGGTTCGCCGATCTGCACACAAGAGTGTACGAGGAGACCTTTGCCGGGAGGGGTTTCGGCATCGAAGACGTGCGGCCCTCAATTACCCTTGCGCACGACATCCGGATGGCCGCCCCGGCGGGCATCGGCGCACAGTCACATCCTTGCTTGACAAGGGCGGCATCATGATGGCCTATTTCAAGCATGAATCCGCATATGTCGACGAGCCCTGCGAGATCGGCGAGGGGACAAAGATCTGGCATTTCTGCCATGTCATGAAAAACGCGAAAATCGGAGCCAATTGCATTCTAGGACAAAACGTTTCCATCGCCGGCGACGTGACAATCGGCAATAACGTCAAAATTCAGAACAATGTTTCCGTGTACACCGGAACGATTATTGAAGACGACGTGTTTCTTGGCCCGTCCTGCGTTCTGACAAACGTCACGAATCCCAGATCGCAGATCAACCGCCATTCCCTTTATGAAAAGACGGTAATAAGACGCGGCGCGACAATCGGCGCGAATGCCACAATCGTTTGCGGCATAACGATCGGGCGCTATGCTTTTGTCGCTGCCGGCGCGGTCGTTGCAAAAGACATTCCGGACTACGGGCTGATGATAGGCGTTCCCGCACGTCAAAAAGGCTGGATGAGCAGGCACGGGCATATACTGAAAAACCCGGACAAAGACGGGATGATGGTATGTCCTGAAAGCGGGTTACGGTACGGAGAAGTTCACGCGGGCGTCATGAAGTGTATGGATATTGATGAGGAAGCCGAGCTTCCTGCGACGATGAGGACCGGGAAGGTTGAATACAACGAACTAAAGCACTATGCCAAGAAGCAACCCTCGAGATATCTTCATCCGTAAGTGGCAGATAGTTCATTTGACCGCATAAACCATTCTCAGCAGAGACAACAAGCCAGAGCCTCATAATATCCCCCCTTGATGTTTTGTTCCAAACATGGTATCATTTATGCTGCGTGAAACAAGAGGCTAACGCAAGCCTAAACTTGCTGGAACATTTCATCATTACAACGAGGGCTGGGTTGGATCGGTGGGGGTTATGTCTGGGATGCGCGGAGTGACCAAGGGAGCATCGATTCTGTTCGGAGCTGCTGTTTGTCTTTTCTACTGTTCAAATCCCACAAGGCCGGTTTCCAAAATTGTCAACATTCTTGCAAACCCCGAGGTCGCCTATGACGTCTATATCGACGGCAAGCTTTGCCAGACGCCTGTGCAATACGATGCAAAGACGGGGCAACACATTGTGCTTGTGGTCCGGGACAGCGTCAATCTCGACACGGCAAGTTCAGCTAATACCCCTGGAGAAAGATATGTTTTTAAGAACTGGGCGGATGGCGTTATGGAGAAGACCCGAAACGTGACTGTTGTCAGCGACACGACCGTGAAGTTCGATGTGGTGCGGCAATTCGAGATATTGGCAAGCGCCACGCCTACCTCCGCAAATGCCTACATTGCCGGGAGTGGCTGGTACAACGACGGAGATAGTGCGCACATTGTTGCCCCTCACGTAGACGGGTATCAGCTGTATTCGTGGACCGTAAATGGACTTTCGATGGGTAATGGCGACACGCTTTCAATGATGGTTTCGGAGCCGGCCGCTGTTGTTGCTGTGTATCACCGGCTCTATGCTTTCTCGGTTTCGACGGACGCGGATAGCGGGTTGCTGGCCATATTCGATACCACCTCGTGCATGCTTCCAATTGCGCGAACAATCAGTTCCGGAAGAGTGGTAACGCTCAGCATGCCTTCACCACAGGAAAAGGATGCTAACGCCCTGGTGTCCGGCACGGATGTAAGATACACGTTTGTTTCCTGGAGCGATCTTGAGACCTCCAATCCAAGAACAATATCCGTTGTAAACGACGTGAGCCTTGTTGCGCGCATGCAGACAAGTTACAAAGTAGAGACCACGATAAACCCAACTAGCATCGGCATTGTTCAGGGGGGCGGCTGGTACAACAAAGCAAGCACCGTTGTCCTTACGGCGCCAAACGTTTCGGGATTTCTGTTTGATAAATGGACTATTAATGGAACGTCGGCAGCAAGCGATGCGACGCTTTTGCTTACCGTCGATGGTCCCAAAGAGGTAGAGGCGACCTATAAGCCGGCCTTTCTGCTCACGGTACAAACGTTACCCTTTGCAGGTCTCGCGATTACCATTGACAGCACCCAATCCACATCCCCAAAGAGCATCCCAAAGTTCGCCGGAAACAGGGTCGTGCTCGGTGTTCCTCTGATTCAGGAGCGGGACGAAAACCAATTGGTGGACGGCACGGACGCACGATACACCTTTCTTTCTTGGAGCGATTCTGCGCAGTCGAACACAAGGACCGTGGTCTTAACGTCTGATTCGACGTTTACAGGCCTTTTTAAAGTGGAATACAAGGTCCAGATCTCCTCCTCGCCTGCCGGTACGCCTTACCCAGACAGCGGCGGCTGGTTTGCAAAAGGAGAAACCAAGAAGATCGTGGCCCAAAAGATCGAGGGGTACAAATCAGTCAACTGGCTCGTTAACGGGGTTTCGGTCACCGCGACCGACACGCTTTCGATCACCATTGACGGGCCGAAAAGCGTTGTAGCGGTTTATTCCAGACCCCTATATACCCTAACAATCCAAACCAACCCCTCGGACAACCTCTCGCTACTGGTTGGTAGTTTGTCAACAACCTCACCGGCGACAGTCTCCCAGAATGCCGCGACAACCGTGACCGTAACTGTTCCCGCCATTCAAGACAAAGACAACAGCAGCTACATTACAGGAAACGATACCCGGTATGTTTTCAGTTGCTGGAACGATAAGGACACATCCAAGACAAAGCTGATCAAACTCCTAAGCGATACAACGGTCACCGCGTCTTTTGGGGTTCTGTGCAAGGTCGAGGCAACGACGAGCCCGGATTCCATAGGCACAATAGCGGGGAGCGGATGGATTAACAGAGGAGATACGTCCTCGTTTTTTGCCTTGCAAATTCCCAAGTACACTTTCGATCACTGGGAAGTCAACAGCGTTTCCATCAGCGTTAACGACACATTGCGATGCGCAATCACCGGGCCGCGAAAAATAGTAGGGGTTTACAGAAAACAGTTCAATTTCAGCGTGTCAACGTCACCGGAAACCAGCATTGTAGTACAAATAGACTCAATCTCGCTACCAACGCCTTGTACCAGGACTGTGTTGTCGGGTGACGTGATTACCGTGCAAGTGCCGGCCGGGCAGGAGAAAGACATCAATCCGTTCGTATCCGGAACTGACGCGAGATTCGGATTCGTTACCTGGAGCGATATGGTTACTGCCAATCCAAGAAATATTACGGTCACGCAGGACATGTCCCTCATCGCGCGAATGGCCATGCAATATAAAGTGGAGACCGCGACGTCACCGGCCGGAATCGGGCAGGTGAACGGCAGCGGCTGGTATGATAACGGCACCTCTCTTAGCCTTGTCGCGCCGGTGATCGACAGATACGTCTTTGATCATTGGGACGTAAACGGGGCCAAATACAACACGCAAAGCTCGACCACGTTGCCCATTACCGAACCAAAGAAGGTAGTTGCGGCATACAACCAAGGCATCCTTCTTACTCTCACGACAACACCCGATCCGACACTCGCGTTGCTCGTAGACGGCATTGTTGACACTGCACCTGCGAAAGTATCCAGGCTTGCCGGCGCGGCAGTCACTCTTTCCGCTCAATCGCCGCAGGAGAAGGATATCAGCACAACCGTTGCCGGCACAGACGTTCGCTACATATTTGCCAAATGGAGCACCGGCGACACTGCGTCTAGCCGAACGATGACTCTTGCAAAAGACACATCGATTGTCGCACAATTTTCGCGGCTGTTCAAGGTGGTGACAGCAACGAATCCGGCCAGTATCTGCATTATTCCGGGCAACGGCTGGTACAAAGAATTGGATACTGCTGTTCTTGTTGCCCCTCAAGTGGCAAATAATACTTTCGACCACTGGGAAGTGAACGGTCTCATTACCAGCACAAAAGATACGCTTCGATGCGGCATAGACAATCCCAAAGCCGTCACGGCGGTGTATCATCCGCTTTACAATTTAACACTGAGCACCTATCCTACAAACGGGCTTCAGGTGTATATCAACGGGCTCACATCTTCCTCCCCCAAGACCCAGCCTTTTGCGTCAGGGACTTCGGTAACCGTCTCGGTAGGAAGCCCAGTTGAGATCGATGCCGATTCTCTTGTCTCTGGAACGGATACCCGGTATACCTTCGCAACATGGAACGACATGGTGACCGCAAACCCACGAAATGTTGTCATGAGCAGCGATGTTAGCCTTACCGCGCAGATGGGCGTGAAATTCAAGGTTGAGACCGGCGTGCTGCCGGCCGGCATCACAACGCCTGGTGGATCGGCTTGGTACGACAACGGAACGAGCATCAGCATGGCTGCGCCTGCGATTGCGAAGTATAAGTTCGACCACTGGGAAATCGCCAACGCCTTCTATTCGGCCGACAGTGCAATAAGCGTAACTGTTGACAAGCCGAAGAAGATCGTTGCGCGATACAAACCGGTGTTCAATATCACCCTTTCGTCGAGCCCGGATACCGGCATTGCAGTGCTGGTAAACGGCAAGTCGTACACAACGCCGGCGACAATCACTCTTGTAGACACAGCGACACTTAGTATTCAGACACCCGCCCAGACAGCAAAAGACATCAGCACGTTTGTTGCCGGCAACGACGCGAAATACTCGTTTGTCAGTTGGGGTGATGGGAATACGGTCAACCCGAGGACTTTGTTTATCAACAAAGACACCAGCATCACCGCGGTCATGCTGGCGAAATATAAAGTGCAAACAGCAATATCACCGGACAGCATTGGGGCGATAACGACAGATGTGGCGCCTGATACGGGAGGGTATTATGCAAGAGGGACGACGGTGACTTTTACGGCGCCATATCAGCAGTTTTATGCGCTGGATCATTGGGGAGTGAATGGAACACCGACGGGTACCTCGAATTCCATATCGCTAAATATTACGTCACCTCAAACAGTAACCGCAGTTTACAACGTTTTGTTTGCGAGCCAACCATTTTCCTATCGGGCGTACATGACAGAGGTTTCCATTTTGCAGCCCATGGATTCTTCGCAGACAAAGGGACTAAATATCGATTCGCTGCCGAACGTCCTCGTTATCCCGCCCGGCAAGTATTTCTACGATGGATTTCCCTATGACATGGAAAAGGAAGGCCTTTACCGGTTCATAATGACTAACTATACGGGACAACAAGAAAGAATAGTTTACAAACAGAGTCTTGACGCCTTGCTTTCTGCAATGTCTTGGATTGCAACACCCGGGGTAGCAGATCTGTCCCTGACAAATGAACAGTTGGACCAGAAAGCGATGACATCAAAGCTAAGTATTTATTGTTCCATTGTAACACGATGGGCAATGTGGGAGTTGAGCGGCAAAGCAACGACGCGCGAAATAGACATGCTCAACGCCAATATGAGCCACTCGGCATTTGAGGTGTATCGCCCCGAATGGAACAAATGGTGTTATTATGACTTGGAATTTAACGCGTCATTCGCAAAAAATGGAACGCCACTTTCGTTCGGAGAGCTGGCCTGTTGCATTCAAAATGGAATCGCCTATGACACGATTACCCTTTCTAATGATGCAGGAGTTGATATTCAAAACAATACCCAATTTGGAATTGGCCAGGACATTACGGCTACTCAATACAATTATTCCCAGCTAACCTTTCCGATGACAATAAATAATGTTGCCTACTCCAACTGCAACGATCTTTCTCAAAAAATGTATGCGAGCAACGAATAGTTCTGCCACTACGCTAAGTTCGGCGCATCTTACCCAAGAAATCATCAGTGGAAAGGCTTAGAAAGCCAACGACCAAGCGCTAACCCCCATCCTCCTTTTGAAAAATCCTTTCTCATAAAAAGATTAGCAGTAGTACGTACGCCCATTGTTTGAAGTAGTAAATGTTCTTGATATCCGGTTCCAGATTGTCCCTTAGTTCTTGAAAATTAACCTACAAAACAAAAGTTGAATCCTCTCATGAATAAGTTTGTTTTGTATGTGAAAAGAGAAGCGAGAGCGAAGGGGTCTTTCATGCGCGGAGTTCTGACACTAGTCTCAGGGACGACATTGGCACAGGCAATCCCCTTGGTCCTTGCGCCGGTAACATCGAGAATATACGTGCCGAAAGACTATGGGTTTTTTGCCCTTTTTGGTGCAGTTTCGGCCATTATTGGAGTATTTGTAAGCGGAAGGTACGAGCTTGCGATTATGCTGCCCAAACAGGAGGAAGACGCTGCAACGATTACGCTGATGTCAATAGCTATTGCTTGTGCGGTCTCAATTACCGTTCTGATAGGTATTCCGCTGATATCAGTGTGCTTGGCTTATGCCGGTCTTGCGGACATGCGAAATCTGAGATGGCTTTACTGGATACCTCTATCGGTCCTGCTTACGGGCGTCTACCAACCGTTGACCTACTGGCACAACAGAAGAGGAGAATACAAAAGCCTAGCTATAAGCAGAATCTGTCAAACGGTGTCCACCTCTTTCGGAACGATTGGATTAGGATTACTTCAAACAAAAGGATATGGGCTAATTACCGGATCTTGTTTGGGGTTGATGACGGCCGTTCTTATTCTTGCTACTGGGAAGTCTGGCAGAACCCTGTTTTGGGGAAGAAAGAACGCGCATAAGTCTTTCAGCCGTGTTGCATACCAATATAAAGACTTTCCATTGTTCTCCCTTCCTGGTGCCCTTCTAGATGTTTTTTCAAATCAAATTCCTGTTGTTCTAATTGGAAGATTCTTTTCTACATCCGCAGTGGGATTGTATTCCTTTGCCATGAAAACATTGAGCTTGCCCGTATCTCTGATCGGAAACGCCGTAGGGCAGGTGTTCTATCAAAAGTTTTCTCAAAACGTAAATTTGCCCAAGCGAGGGCTTTCCTTGCTCTTGAGGACGTGGTTGGCTATAGGTGGAGCATCCTTCCTACCATTCCTATTTGTTTTCCTTTTCGGTCAATCGGTCTTTGGACTGGTTTTTGGCAAAAACTGGATAGATGCCGGAAAAATGGCATCGATCTTATCGCCAATGCTATTTGTGCTGTTTGTCTCGTCACCCACAAGCACAACATATACAGCCCTAAGGCTACAACATCTTGCGCTCTCTTTTGGAATAGCGGTAATCGTTTATAGACCGGCTGCACTATATGTAGGAGCCCTGAACCATGATTTGTATCTCGGTTTTCGCATCTTTGTTGTATGCGAGATCGCGCAGGTTTTCCTTTACAACGCTGTAATTCTTAAGAAATTATGGACCGATAAAACGCACTCTGATAAAACAAGTTCCTGCATAACAGAATTAAGGGAGAAAACACATTGACTATGGCTACAAACCATAATAGCGCTTCACCGAAGCTGTTCTTTGGGAGCAAGAAACCCGAGTACTATAACGGAATATTAATTAAAGCCGATACCTCGCTCCATGAGCAGCTTGCACAAGAGATTCAACATATCCTTCCTAAGGGAGGATCCATTCTTGATTTTGGAGCAGGCGAAGGGGCTCTAAGCCAGAGGTTGACAGATTTGGGGTACAAAGTAATCGCGGCGGATGTCAATGCGAAGGACTTCAAATGCACGAATGTTGAATTTCATTCCCTTGATTTCAATAATACGCAACAAGTGCTAGCATTTTGCGAAAAGCACAAGGCCGGTTTTGATGTCGTCCTTGGTATTGAAGTCATTGAGCATTTGGAGAACCAATGGGAATACGTTAGATTGCTGAAGTCATTGTTAAAAGTAGGCGGGCATGTGATAGTTACGACACCCAACATTAGTTCCTGGCTCTCTAGATATTACTTTTTTAGATCAGGAAGATTTCACCAATTTGAAGATAGCGATGTTGCTTATGGTCATATTACACCAATTTCCGAATGGGAGCTAAGACACATCTTGGAAAAAGAAGGATTTGAAGATGTTCGCATTGTTCCTGCAGGCACCCTACCACGTTTCTGGATTCGCAGGTCAATCCGATGGTTGTTTATTAACATGATGCTCCTTTTTATTAAACCCATCATGAAAGGCCATTCCGATGGTTGGTGTCTGATGGCTGTAGCAAAGAAAGATGGTTCCCTACGAATATCTTAGTCATTCCCACTTGGTATCCTTCAGATGAAAATCCCATTTGTGGGGTTTTCTTCAAAGAACAGGCATTGGCGATAGGCGAGATATGCGGCGATTGCAACCTAGCAATCAGTTTGTGGAGTTATGGGCGGCACACAGTGTCTATTCGAAAAATGAATAAACTTGGTAAAACATTGAAATCCTTTTACCTGGATAAGGTTCAAACGAAGAGAATAACTGGTAATGTCGTGGAACTCTATAATCCGATCCTTGAATGGCCAGATTGGCTCTTTGCGCGGAATATTCACCAAGTGATAACGGCTAACCAGGAAAATTGTCTACATGCTGCAAGCATTTTCGGAAAGATTGACCTTATTCATGCACATGTCAGTTTTCCTGCGGGTTTTGTAGCGATGAAACTCGCCACGCGTCTTGGTGTTCCATACCTAATAACAGAGCATATGGGTCCCTTTCCTTTTCCCGAACTGCTGAGTAATGGAAAACTTAAGAAGAAGATTGAAGCACCACTTAGAAATGCAACAGCCACGATTGCCGTAAGTCCGGCCCTCTGCGAAACGATAGCTGCATATGGCGTACCAAAACCAACGTATATCCCGAATCTCGTCGATGAGAGATTCTTCATGCCGAAGTCGGTGCAACAAGAAAAGACAGGGCCCATGATCTTCTTTGCTCTGGCAGCGATGATACCACAAAAAGGAATCCCGGACTTGCTCAAAGGGTTTCATCGAGCAACGGAGACAAACAAGAACATCTTGTTAAGAATCGGCGGTGGTGGTGAATATTTCCTACAATATCAAAATCTCGCGAAGCAGTTCGCCATTGCGAAAAAAACCGTGTGGCTTGGGCCATTGAGTCGAACACAAGTAAGGAAAGAAATGCAAGACTGCCACTGTTTTGTTCTAACAAGCCATTATGAAACCTTTGGGGTTGTTCTTGCAGAAGCAACCGCGTGTGGCAAACCCATTATCGCAACTAAATGTGGCGGACCGGAATGTATTGTAACGTCGGGAAATGGTCTACTGGTGGAAAAGGGTGACACGGAAAGCATCGCCAACGCGCTACTCTACATGGCCATGAACCTAAGCAAATATAAGAGGGATGTCATAAGACAAGAATTTCTAGATAGATTTTCACGACAGGTCGTGGTGGGCCAAATCCTTGATGTTTACCGAAGCTGTTTATGCAAACCCTCCGGGTCTTGACAAGATACTATTACCAATAATGTACGTTACTGTCAAGACAGTACAATATCATCTTTACTTGAATTGAATCCTACAACAACATTGCTGAACAAGTGACGCCTTTCAGCACCCCATAAACATTAAAGAGGTTCAACAGTGTGCGGAATTTCTTGTCTCATTTCCCGACGCGATAAGGCAATTGACCACCACACAATGGAGGCCATGACAGATATTGTTCGCCATCGCGGGCCCGATGGACGCGGCCTTTACTTCGGTCCAAACTTCGCGCTAGGCCACCGACGGCTTGCTATTATCGATCTTTCCAAGGCTGGGCACCAGCCCATGGAATACTTGAATAAATATACCATTACCTATAATGGAGAAGTATACAACTATCTTGAAATAAGGCAAGAACTTGAAAAAGATGGTTTTAAGTTCACTTCTACCACAGATACTGAAGTAATTCTTGCATCCTATGTCAAGTGGGGAGAGGATTGCGTTTCTCATTTCAATGGCATGTGGGCTTTTGTAATTTACGATAGAGAAAAGCACACGCTTTTTTGTTCAAGGGACAGGTTTGGAGTAAAACCACTATATTTTCATGATCTTGGAGATTTGTTCGCTATTGCCTCAGAAATCAAGCAATTCACCGTCTTACCCTCATGGCAGGCAAAACTAAATCGCCCTCGCGCATACGATTTCCTAACTCAGGGCGTATTTGATCATACGGAAGAAACCATGTTTGCAAATGTATTTCAATTGCGGGGCGGACATAACCTAACCTACGATGTAAGAGCACACAACAAAACTGTCAAGAAATGGTATGATCTGGAAGGCAATATTAGGCACGAACACATCAATTTTGCTGAAGCAGGAGACATTTTTCGAGAATTATTCATCAGCGCCGTTAAGTTAAGGCTCCGGTCTGATGTAAAAGTTGGTTCTTGTTTGTCCGGCGGCCTTGATAGTTCGGCGATAGTATGTGTAATGAATGAAATTCTCAAAAATCTTAACGCCTCCGACAAGCAAGAGACCGTTTCATCCTGTTTTTCCATAAAAGAATATGACGAGCAAGAATTCATCGATGAGGTCATACAAAAAACAGGCGCACTTGGCCATAAAATTTTTCCCGACATCAAGACGCTTTTTTCCGAAATGGACTCCTTAGCCTGGCACCAAGATGAACCTTTTGGTTCAACGAGCATTTTTGCACAGAGGTGCGTGTTCAAGGAGGCAGCGAAGAACAACCTTACGGTTATGCTAGATGGACAAGGTTCAGATGAGCAACTTGCGGGCTATCATCCATTCTATGGTGCCATGTTAAGCCATCTTCTAACTACGGGTCATCCTATTCGATTCCTTCAAGAGGCAAAATATTACAAGTCGCTGCTGCATCACAATAACCGGGATATTCTCAAAAATCTATATAGAAATATGGTGCCAGAAACGATACGTCAACATATCCGCCAGTATACAAGAAAAACATCCTATTCCTGGTTGAATACGCCAGGAGTATTCATTGATCAAAGCGCATCCAATACGAAGAAAATGTCTTTGAAGCAGATATTGTTCACCGGCCTGCCCATGCTTTTGCATTACGAAGACCGCAATTCAATGACTTTTTCCATAGAATCCCGAGTTCCCTTTTTGGACTACAGGTTGGTCGAATTCACGCTGGGTCTACCCGATAGTTTTAAAATGAACAAAGGAAGAACAAAGTATGTCCTACGTGAAGGGCTAAAGAATATCATTCCAAACAAAATTCTAACCAGATATGACAAAATGGCCTTTGCGACTCCTGAATATGTTTGGATTCAGCAAAACTGGGATATCTTCCGGAAAGAATTGGACAAGACTGTCGAATATTCCAATGGGTTGATATGCCCAAACGTTAGCGAAGCCATGAAATACTCAATCGATAAAGTCCAAAATGCGGACTATTCGATTTGGAGACTTATTGCATTTGGACGGTGGTTGAAGCTCTTCAATGTTATAATAAGCAACTAGAATCAAAAGCTGAAAGGAATCGCAGAGGACTATTATGAGAATATTAATTATAGCTTATTACTATCCGCCCATGAATACGGTTGGAGCGATTCGTCCTTCAAAATTCTGCAAGTATCTTCCACAACAAGGACACAAAACAGGAATTCTCACGCATGCGTTTGATAGAACCAACTTTGACACAACAAACCACATCTACAGGGTCTATGATCTCAATAAGAATGGTATTCACCAACTCTTGAATTACCCATGCAAGACTGCTTTTCGAATCTTAAATTATGCCGGAATCTACCGATCTCGATTTTCTTTTTGGAAAGACAGCATAATGAAGACATCGGAGAAAATAATCAATTCCTTTAGACCGGACATTCTATTTGCAACCTTTCCTCCTCCAGAAACTCTTGAGGTTGGCGTTCACCTTTCAGAACGCTACAGTATACCTCTAGTAAGTGATTTTCGGGATGGATTACTTTTTGAATCACTTGAAAACCTTGGAAGTAACAAGCCCAAAAGGCTAAAATACGAAGAACTTGAAAAACGAGTAGCACTCCGCTCTTCGGCAATTATTACCGTATCTGACCCGATTACCGATTACTTCAGAGACAAATTTTCTCACCCGCGCGCAGTGACTATTCCCAACGGTTACGATCCTGAAGACTATCTTAACGTAAGCGACATCTCGCTCGACACAAGTAAATTAAATATTGTCTATACTGGGCGGCTGGGAAACTCTGAAGCAGGCAGAAATTCTAACACCCTATTCAGTGCACTTGCCAAACTAATTAACAACAGCGAGTTGGCAAAGAGCAAAATAAGACTCCACATGATTGGGAATTTTTCCTCTAAAGAAATCAACAACATGGAACAGCTTGTGAAGAAGCAAGTAATATACATTTATGGTCAAATGGATAGAAAGTCGTCACTTGCATATCAACGAGCAGCCGATGTCCTATTGCTTATCACATCAAGCAATCGCACAAGTGTAGCCACGGGGAAACTTTACGAATATTTACACGCCGGCAAACCAATCTTAGCTCTGACGCACAATACCTACGGCGCCACCGTGATACGTCAAACGAATTCGGGCTGGATTGTTGATCCTCAAGATGAGGACGGTATAATCGCAATCCTAACTCAATTGGCCGTCGATCCATTGCTCCCGAAATCGATTCACCCAGACCGTTCGGTTATCGCAAACTACTCACGACAAAAGCAGACTGCAAAATTGAGCCAAGTATTTGAACAAATTTTAACGCCATAAGATCAATACCACTTTCACGTTTCGCAAAACACACGGTCCCGAATCATGCTATCATCAGATCCGAATAGTAGTAATTGGTTGCCCAGGGTGTTCATAATTATTCTAAATTATCGTTCCTGGGAAAACACTATCGAGTGCCTTGAAAGCATCTTTAGAAGTGAATATGATCGGTACTGCGTTATAGTAGTTGATAACAATTCCATGAATGGTTCCGTCGAAAATATTCTCGCCTGGGCTCGAGGAGAAATCAATTTCTGGTTACCGCCAGACCACAAAATGAGACAATTCTCATTTCCACCGGTGCATAAACCGATAGGCTATTTGCAGGAAAATGAAGAAAACACCGAATCCGTCAATCCTGACAACTGTTCGCTAATCGTAATACGTGCAAAAAAGAACGGTGGATTTTCTTATGGAAATAACGTAGGACTTAGCATAGTTAGAAACGCAAAGCACCCCAACCATCTTATATGGTTGTTAAACAATGATACAGTCATATGCAAAGACACGATAAGAAAATGGGTTGATTTTGCAAGAAGCCTTAATGCGACATCCTTCTTGGTTGGAACCTTAGTACGTTCGTATTATCAACCAGAAGAAGTGGATAGCAAGGGATGGGGATATTTGGATGTCTTAAGCGGAAAAGTCTCACACAGCCCCATTGGGCTCTTGCCATATCGATACATTGTTGGATCATCAATGATCGTGAGCGACATTGTCACTTTAGACGAACGATATTTTCTCTATTTTGAAGATGTTCAATATTCCAAGACGTTAGAAAAGAAAGGCTTTCAACTTGACTTCTGTAAGGAAAGTATAGTCTACCACAAAATTAGCGCATCCACGTCTAAGCTCTCCCACACAAAGACACATAAATTACGCAGTATGGTTACTTTCTACCGCCATAATTACCCCTATTTGATTCCCATAGTAATTGGAATGCGCATACTCTTTTACCTCTTATCTGGTAAGCTAGGAAATGCTAAAGAGATTTTTCAAAGCCTATTGGGAATTCCAATGAAGACCCATGAAACTTCTCTGCGTAAGCTCCCAACATAGTGTTCCAGGAATAGAATGCAATCACCGATTAAGAGCAATATTGCCGGCTTTGCTGCTCCAACCGTCTTTTGTGCGGGCTTCTTTAGCATTTTTACCGCCTTCTATTTTGATTTTGGTCATGTTAATATGCGACTCAATGATATCGCCTATTTTTTCGTTTTGGGAATCTCCTTTTTGTGGCTTGAAAAGAGAACCTTTCGAGTTACCAACATTGGATTATTGCCTGTAATATTTTGCTCAATAGTGGTTCTGTTCTATTCCGTAAACCTCTTCCACATTCCAGAGCTGACTCCTGATTTTTCCTCTGGAGCAGTAAAGTACTTTTTCAACAGAATTCCTTGGCTTTTTGCATATATTCTAATGCTTTCTATTCTAAGGGGCCTATTCGTTGAAATGTTCATAAAGGGATTCATTTGTGGAACACTATTCAACGCTGGGCTGACAATTCTGGAAGCAATAACCTTCCTAACATCTGGTCGTGGTATTGAATATAGGTTTCTGGGTTCCATATTTATTCAAACCCAAGCCGAAAAAGCACTAGTCAATCAGGACCTCCTGCGTCCCACTGGCGTAACTATAGATCCCAACTACGCTGCATCGTATGCATTCCTGGCGATCTTGTTATTGGATTTTCTCCAGTCAAAATGTTCCAACAAGAGAAGAACCATTTTGTACGGTCTTCTAAAGATCATAATCTTTGTTCCAGCGTTCATGTTGCAGTCACGTACAGCTATTTTTTCATTCCTCATCACGTTTTTTTTGTCAGTATTCCTCAGAATGTTCAACAACAAACGAATGGTTGTTGTTCCAAAATTGGCCCTAGTGGTCTTGATTACGCTCCTTGCGGCCGGAGCCTATTTGAAAACTGCAATGCCCGATTATTACGCGACGGCATATAAAAGAATCTTGCTTGCAGACCAAAGTTCAGGAACACGCATGCTCTATCTGGATGAATACTTCTCAAGAACTCTAAACCCAAATTCGTTCCCTTATCAAGGTCTCCTTGGACATGGAACCGGTTCATCTGGATACTTCCTAGGAAACGTCGGATATGGGGTGGAAAAAAGGTGGTCTCCAGAATCGAATTATCTGACGATCCTCATAGAACAAGGTGGCATTTTCCTTTGCTTTTACACGCTATCGCTGGCATATTTGTTTTTTCGTCTCCTTAAATACGACCATCGTTTGGCACTATGTGCATTCTACTTATGTACCATCGGCTTGACATACAACTTCCTAGGCGACAGAGTCTATTGGATTTTCTTAGTCACCTTCATGTGCATCCCAATGGTGTTACAGAGTCCACTCGTCGCATCCGCTGGTAAAACCCTCTTCTCCCAGAACAGATTTCGCGAGCATTCCGAGAAAGTGTACCCCAATGGCGCGTAGGAGTTGCCGCAAATTGCCAGATTTGTCTCGCGAGATCGTGTGAAGTACGCCGGAGCGCTGACTTTGGGGAAGTTCATCGTAGCCTTGTCTTATGCGCACGCACTACGTCCGGGAGTGGTAAAACAGCGCGTGAATATGCAAAGCAACGGCTTTGTTCCGGTTCCTATGTTGGAAAAGTAATAAGAAGAAACAGCTCGCGCCTTCAATAACTTGTTGAGCAAATTATGGTGTATAAACATGGTAAACCGCATTGAGGTTCCATCGCGAATGAAGATCTTAATTGACCTAACCAGCTTGAGCCGGCCAATTACAGGTATTGAAAGCTACGCGCTCAATCTTGCGCGAACACTTCTCGCAGCGGACAAGAAGAATGAATATCATCTTCTCTTCAGGAAAAATATTCACAAAGCATTCAAACCATATGCCAATACGTCTGCTCGGTTGAAATTCTCCCTATCAACGTTTTCATCGCAGTTGCTTACTGAGCAGCTTTATATTCCCTGGCTTGTGACAACACGTTATTTCGATTTCGTCTTCTTTCCTTGCTTTCCACCAGGACTGTTTGTTGCACACAAGAATCTGGTCTTTTTGTGTCACGATGCCACAATGTGGAAATACCCGGGAACACTCTCTCTTAAGAACAAGATGTACTTTAAACCGCTGGCGAAGAAGGCGATTAGGACAGCAATCTTGGTGTGCACCAATTCAGAATCCTCAAAAACGGACATCCTCCACTTTTTTCCCAGCCTTGGCGAAAGGATTGTTAACATCGGCGCAGCCCTCGCAGACAAGTACTCCGAATTTGACAAGTCGATGATCCCAACGGTGCTGCGGAAACTTAAGATCGATAGGAGGTTCCTGCTATCCGTGAGTTCGCTGGAACCTAGAAAGAACATTCCATTCATCATTGATTCGATCTCCGAAATTCTGCAGAAAGAAGACTTGTTGCTGGTTTTGGCGGGGCGACCAGCTTGGGGCAGAAATGCAATCGATGAAGCCATCGCCCGCACTAATAGCTCAAGAAGAGTAATAAGCGCGGGATATGTGAATCAAAACGAACTGAAAAGCCTTTACAGCGCGGCAGAAATGTTCCTTTTCCCGTCGTTATATGAAGGTTTTGGGTTCCCAATACTAGAGGCATTCGCCTGCGGTTGTCCGGTTATTACCTCGAATGTTTCTTCAATGCCGTCAGTTGCTGGCGAGGCCGCTATTCTGGTCGATCCAACCAATGGTAAAGATCTCAAGGACGCCATTCAAAGCGTTCTAGTCAATGCCTCAATGAGAAAAAACCTTGTTTCCAATGGGTGTGAACAGCTAAAGAAATTTAGCTGGGCTACAACGTGCGATAGTTTCATTCGGGCATTAGAAAAGCTAACAAAACAGATCTAAAAGGCGTAGAATTCCCTTGAGACTTATTGCAAATAGGTGTTGCTTGAATAAGCGTCAAACGCTATGAAAGCCTCCAAAAATATCCTCGGGATCCCTTATTCACCAATATCGTTCTCTGGTGCTGTTGAAGACATTTTGTCATATGCAAGCGACCAATCAACCTTAAAACATTCAATTTTTACTCCAAATGTTCACCACTTATACCTTTTCCACAAAAACAGGATCTTTAATAAGGCATACAAGGACTGTTCAATGTCGCTTATTGACGGGATGCCATTAGTTTGGGCATGTCGAATTTTCAATGGCGAGAAGACAGACAGAGTGCCGGGATCGGATATTTTCGGATGCCTCTTTAGACGCGCTTTGCAAAAAGGAATGAAGATATATCTCCTTGGAGGAGCGAAAGGTGTCGCTGAAAAGGCGGCAATAAATTTGTGCGATGGAAAGTTGCCTCAAGATCAGGTTTACACATATTCACCACCTTATGATTTTGAGAGTGTCCCGGGCGAAAGAGAGAGGATAATCAGAGATATTAATCTAAAATCACCACATTTACTATTTGTCGCTTTTGGCGCACCTAGACAAGAGATTTGGATTAGCGAGAACCTGATAAGACTCAACGTGCCGGTTGCCTTAGGTGTTGGTGGCTCATTTGACTTTGCCGCAAATCTGAAGAGACGCGCTCCCGTGTGGATACAGACCGCTGGATTTGAGTGGTTGTTTCGGCTGATTTGCGATCCAAATCGGCTATGGAAGCGATATCTAATAACAAATACTTTTTTCTTCTGGCTGGTCCTAAAGGAGCTGGTAAAAAGACTTTCTTATCCCCAGAAAAGAAATAACACCCAAGGAAATAGATCTGGGTTTTGAATCTCAGCAAACGGTTGCAATCGTTTCACGGAAAGCACACGCTTGTCAGCATCAAGAAAGGTCAAACTCCTTTAGGTCTTGAGGCGGTTAACCCGAAACAGCATTAGCCACCAATCAATATTGTTCATTCTAGACAAGACGGAGATCCATGAATCCAATCTCGGAATTGAGTCGAATACCGATCATACTCTTATTGCTTAGCTTCTATAGCTTGGCAAATAATAAATCGTGTGCTCTTCTCATAACTGATCCCCCGTTTAATATTCTTCCCAACAACATTTCTGTGTCTTATCATCGACTGATCCAGGCCGCCCTCGATAGTGCCTCACGGGGAGGAGGACTTGTAGAAATGCCAATCGGTCAATTTGCATTAGATTCTCCAATTACCATCCCGCAGGGCGTTACTCTAAAAGGTTCCTGGGAAGGGCCACATGATGCTATTCTTGATAAAGGAACTACCATTAGAACGAAATGGGGTGAAGGAAACAAAGAAGAAGCCCCGCTTATTTCTATGAACAAAGGCGCAACCATTGAAGGAATATCAGTATATTATCCCAGACAGGTTGTCAAAACTCCCTTTAATGCACTGCAATATCCTTGGACAATTTCCCTAAACTATTCTGACTGCAATGTCATTAATGTTACCTTGGCAAACGCGTACCAGGGAATAAAAGCGGAAAAAGGCCATGAGCGGCATTTCATATACAATGTTCATATGTGCGCGTTGAAAACCGGCATATGGATTGACCGTTGTTGGGATATGGGAAGGATAGAAAACGTCAACATTCATCAGTGCTATTGGTGGGCGTCCAATCCGGAGGCAAGAAAAGCGACAGATGCAATTTCCACATTCACATTAAGCAATTTGAATGGTTTTGTAATTGGACATACTGATTGGGAACAAATGATCGGGTGTTTTGTGTACCAAGCTGCGTGGGGAATTCGTTTCCAAAAGGGGGCTGATTGGAACGATTCTTTGCAAACCAATCTTCTTGCCTCTGGGTGTTTCATCGCAGGTGGCTGCGATCTATGTCATTGTTCGATTGAAGTGGAAAGAGTCCACCCTGCGGTCGGCTTTAAGTTTTCATCTTCTCAATTCCTGGGCGTAATTGACATTGACTCTACCAATAACGGACCCTTGCAATTCGACAATTGTGTTTTTCAACATGGATGGAGTACTCAACCATATATTATAGGAAACAAGAGCCGCAATTCTGTGTTGCTGGCGAATAGCATTTTCTCCAAGTATAATGCTTCTGACTCGAATAATACTGTTGCCATTAAGGCTTACAGTGGATCCACCCTGCTTTCAAATTGCGTTTTTGACCAACGATGTAAGAACAAATGCGCAAACCAGATAGAACAATTAGATACAGCAGCTTCTGTCCTAGGCGTAAACTTGCGCTTCAATGGACCTGCAAGAATTTACAAGAAGAACCCTGCAGATACGGAAAGAGTAAAATTACTGAATTCCCTTCAGTTCTAAATGTTAGCCTGTGAGAAAGAGCTTATCCGTAAATAATGGTTTGGGCTGCAAAGATCAAGCGCATTGAGGTGAATCCCGGCAGCCAACCCTCCCTGCATAAACATGTCTACTACAGTGAACACTCGATCGTTGTGTCCGTCACCGCTGTGGTCACATGCGGGGGAAAGGCACACCGTGAAGGCAAACGAATCCACCTTCATCTCCATCGGTAAAGAACACTGGTTTGAAAATCTTGGAACGACTGCGCAAAAGATCATCGAAGTTCAGAAGGGCGAATACTTGGGCGAAGGCGACATTATCCGGTTCGACTACGATTATCAATGGTGCTGATATTATTATACATACGAAAACAAAATCGTCCGAATAGGGCAAGCAGTGTCCGGCAGCGGATCGCAGAGAACGATCAGATGCAAATCACAATGCGCGGACTAAACCAATCACGAGGAACCTCCTATACTCCCTTCCTCCAAACTCTTCATCGAGAAGTCTTTTTTGCCCACGAAAAGCCGGAGTACGTCTTTCTTGCCGCGGCAAAAGTCGGCGGCGGGACGAGGGGGCAGAGGAAACGAGTGTTTTATACCTTCATATAAAATACTTGCGAGTGCTATCATATAATTTGGCAGTATCCTATGATTGCCCGATATTTATTCGAACCGGTCAAAAGAGACCTGTCAAAAAAATGGTGCTGATCGGCGGCAAGTCATACGTTGACCGCATATCGTGGGACGCATACAACGAGAGTACTGATTTACAGAGGCAAGTGCAATCGTTCAAGGTTCGCACCGGTTCATATCCCGAGTCGGTCCATGCGGACAAGATATACCGAACGCGTCAGAATCTGCGGGGGTGCCAGAAAAGAAACATCCGGTTATCAGGTCCGCCGCCAATAGAGGAATCCGAATGCGATCTGCTGCGGAGGCTGCAACGGTTTGACGAAAGGATAGGACAGAGATCGAGGGCAAGTTCGGAACAGCAAAGCGCCGATACAGTCTGGAACGTATCATGACAAAACCGCGACGAACATCGGAAACGACGATCGCACTGGTCTTCCTGGTGATGAATCTTGACAAGACCCTGCGGGATCTTTTGTTGTCGCTGCTTGAATGGCTGTTACAAAGGCGATTTATCCAGATCGTAGCACCCTATTTGATGGCGGCGTAAACGCCCGGGTCTCCCGGCATTCCTGGTGTCGCCGTAAATCAAAACAACAGCACGGGGTTTTCAGCCCTTCCGGGCGGATATCGTACCAGCGTTGTCAATTACCAATGCTTGGGCATAGAAGCGTGGATTTGGACATCAACTATGCGAGATGATACCATTGCGTACAGCCGCAACCTCGGGAACGTCGGCTATGGACTGTTCAAGATCACAAGTGCCAAATATCCCGGGATGTCAGTCAGATTGGTAAAGGACAATTAACCGGGATAGCAAACAACGTCATTTTCTTGCTGAAGGATAAATACCAGCAATGATCAAAATTCTCTTAGTTACCGGGGCCAGGCCCAATTTCATGAAAATTGCTCCGATATTGCGTGCAATTGAAAAGGCACCCCGGATTGAGGGGATATTAGTTCACACCGGTCAGCATTATGACCATAACATGTCGCAGACCTTTTTCAAGTCGCTTGGAATAAGAACCCCAAAACATAATCTGGAAGTTGGTTCTGGTTCCCACGCAATTCAAACCGGAAATATCATGATCCGGTTCGAGAAAGTTTGCCTCAAGGAAAAGCCAGACTTGGTTCTCGTTGTCGGCGATGTCAACTCAACGATTGCCGCTGGGTTGGTTGCAAAAAAGCTACATATAGACCTTGCACACGTTGAAGCAGGTCTTCGATCGAGAGACCGAACAATGCCGGAAGAAATCAACCGAATCGCGACAGATTCCATATCAGATCTTTTCTTTACAACAGAACCGGAAGGGACTCATAACCTGATTTCCGAAGGAAACAAGCCGGAAGCAATCTTCTTTGTCGGAAACGTAATGGTTGACAACCTGTATTACGAGTTGGGAAAAATCAAAAACAACGCACCATCAGCGTTTGCGGAAAATATAAAGAGAAAGCTTCCGGAAAAATACTTTTGCATGACACTGCATCGTCCGTCAAACGTTGATAACAAAAACACATTGAGCAGATTGTTGAATGCCGTGCACAAACTAGCTGATGAGGTTCCTGTGGTTTTTCCCTGCCATCCCAGGACTCGGAAGAATATTGAGGCATTTTCTTTATCATCCATATTTAGAGCAATGACTAACGATAGCGGTACTCTTAGGTCCGGATTTATTCTCGCTGAACCAATGGATTATGTCGATTTTCTGTATCTTTGGAAAGACTCCTGCTGTCTGCTGACTGATAGCGGCGGACTTCAGGCTGAAACAACGGCGTTGAAAATACCATGTATTACAATGCGGGACACGACCGAATGCCCGATTACAATTGAACAAGGCTCGAATGTTCTGGCCGGAATGAATGAGGACCTTATTGTATCGTTGGGCAAGCAAGCGATTTGCGGTGGTTGGAAAAAGTGTTCGGTGCCCGACCTGTGGGACGGGAAGGCAAGTGAGAGGATTGTTGACATTCTGAATAATAAATATGGTGTTTCGTCAATTGATACTGTCGCCTGAAAGAAAATCCATGCTCACCTCCCCCAAACTCTTCATCGCTGGCCACAACGGCATCGTCGGCTCCGCCTTGGTCCGAAAACTCAGGACTCAAAACAAGATTGGTGAAGACGTACTCGATGATTTAGTTGCGAAAACCCTATTCTACACAACATCGCTGATTTTTCTTACGGGCGAATAAAATCCCGCATCAATCATTGTCATCAGAATTTGGTCGGCTTTGTCTAAAACAAGCAGACCATCCCGACAGGCTGCAATCAAAATTCCAATAGTCCCGGTACATGGTATTTTATGAATTTCGCATATTCGTCTTGCAGTCTTATCGTCTGATGCAACAATACACTGCGAAAAACAAGCAAGCGCAATGCAGGAAGCCTCTCCTTTTCCCATGGAATCGAGCAGCGAAACATAAAAAACATGCTCTTTTTTTGATAGCGTAACAAGGTCAAAATCTTTTGTTTTGAATAGCAAATCAACGGAGCATAAAGAGGGCTCTTTTTTAAACCCGGCAGACAACTCATCATACACCTCCCATGACACGATACCTCGATGACTGTATCGTTTAATAAGGAGAGAAACTGCATCGGCAATGAGAAAATTACTGAGCACAGTAGAGTCGAAAACCAGCTTTTTAGCGGGCATTTTTTACATCATTCTCACAGAAGGCGCTATTCTGAGGAATATCGTGCTCGTCAAGCCATCGTCTGGTTTCGATGACCGTCAATCCCATTTCTTCCGATAGTTTTCCGATGCTTATATAGCCTCCCTGGAAGGCGGCAAGGGCAAGGCGTTGTCTTTCCGCAAGTTCCATTGTATCAAACTGATAACACCGTGATACTGCCCGACGGACAAGTTCTCCTACCGGCATGGAACGTTTTTTAGAAAGCAGCTTCAGGTCATGGGCTATTTTCGGCTTCATTTTAATGTGTATTACTGAAGAATGCATTAATATCTCCTTGTATCACAATGTATACGTTTGTATATAATATACCCAAAAACTCTATTTTTTGCAATAAAAGTATTGTGTCTTGTTGAACTGGCAAAAGCGCGCCGCATCCCAATGCACGCCAGATGGCCCCTTTTTTCATTTGGCTTCCCAATTTGCCGGAAAGCAGCATGTGGCAATCGTCCGGAATTGGAAAACCAGGGTCAAAGGACGTGATTGGTTTGACTTGGTATGGTTTGCCGGAAAAGATGTTTCCGTATCTCTGGCGCACTTGAAAGCAAGACTGGTTCAAACAGGACAGATGGCACAACAGGATGCGTTTGGCATAAAGGAGGCACAGCATATTCTGCGTGGGCGGATAGAAACGCTTGATATTGATGCTGCAAAGAGGGACGTCGCTCCATTTTTGAGACAACAGGATGCGTCCCAACTGGATATCTGGAGTAAAGATTTCTTTCTCGATTTGGCGAGCAGAATCAAGTTTGAGTGAAATCCCGTACCAACACCGAAGTCTCATATGAAAAAACGGAGTTCGAGTACTTGTGTGGCGTATGATCATACAAGAATTGGCGCAATAATTCTGAAGCCAAAATCAAGGCTTTGGCCCTTGACTCCAATTAGATATTGGATGTCTGTTTTGCAGAAATTATGTTAACAGCATGATATAACGTCAGATAACAGCCGTACTCAAGCGGCTTGCCACCACGATGCCGGTCGTTTCGCTCGCCGGACCCCGGCAATGGCTGATCCGATCAACAGATTCATGCGAAACGTTAAAAAGGAGATCCTGTCGGCTTTTGTAATTCATCAACCAGACCGTCAGTCGGAGAAGGAAACGGTCCTTGTTCCTGATTTTAAGGCCGTTTCACTAAGGATGTTTTTGGAAAAAACGTAGCGTATTGCCGGAGTGAAATGTAAAATGGCGTTGTATTGAAAAACGACCTATATTATGTCATTATAGCATAATGTTGGTAAAGCATAATATTAGAAGGATACGACACGGGAAAGCGATGGAGATAGATGTTGTGGCCAAATCGTTCGGCCGAAAGATGTTACTTTTTGGTGAAGCGAAATGGGAAGAAAACAGCAGCATAAAAATTATGTTTGAAAAGCTGGACTATCATATTGGAAATTTTCCACAACTAAATAACCGGAAAGTCTTAACGAGTGGTCTGGTTGAAAAACATCATAACGGTTCCTTGAACCAGAACATAATTGTCACTCCCGAAGACATTCTACAAGCAATGAAGTAACGCATGCCGGATAAATCCGTCAAAGATTGTGTCCCACGCGATTGATTTTTCCAAAACAGCTCTTCTTGAGGGAATCACATGCAACCCTCCTCCAAAATCTTCATCGCCGGCCACAATGGTCTCGTTGGCTCCGCCCTTGTCCGAAAACTCAGGGAAAAGGGATTTGACAATCTATTGCTAAAACCGCGCAGCGAACTTGATTTAACCAACCAACATGCGGTTGAAGTGTTCTTCGCCGGCGAAAAGCCC
>Ga0182027_10002728_pt1 | contig 28358 bp, 30 predicted proteins | sample 712E1DmetaG_FD_121300 | JGI IMG/M metagenome (GOLD analysis project Ga0182027, IMG submission 121300) | Permafrost microbial communities from Stordalen Mire, Sweden - 712E1D metaG (Illumina Assembly) | ecosystem: Environmental > Terrestrial > Soil > Wetlands > Permafrost | place: Sweden...
CAGGAAAGCGCGGTGGCGGCAATTGAAAGTCTGGGGGGCGATTTGCAAACGTTGATTGCCGGAGGTTATGATCGAAGCCAGCCATTCGATAAACTGGCGCGATCAATCCTGGATAGTCGGATCGATAATTTGATCCTTTTTGCGCCGACGGGGCAGAGAATTTGGGACGAATTATTAAAAATGGGTCATGCCTCGAGTGATTCGCGGCGGCTCGATTCGCTTAAGCGCTTTTTTGTGAGTTCAATGGATGAAGCCGTAAATCTGGCTTTCAAGCATACCGCGTCGGCAAGAATTTGTTTGATGTCGTCGGCATCGGCCAGTTTTGGGGAATTTCGCGATTATGCTCAAAGGGGGGAGGCGTTTAAATGTTCGATCGTGAAGCTGTCAAAGGCGTAATTTAATCTAGCGAATATATTCGGATGCCCGAAAATAGTCAAAAAATCGATTTTATTTTATTATCGGCGGTCGCCGCGATTGTTGTGCTTGGAATTCTGATCTTATCGAGTGCTTCGGCTTTTTTATCGCAGGCAAAATACCATGACAGTTATTATCTCTTAAAACATCAATTGTTGTTGGGAGTATTTCCCGGGCTTTTGCTGGGATTTGTCGCGTTTAAAATACCGGTTGACTGGTTCAGAAAATTTGCCCCGTACTTGATGGTGTTGATGGTTCTTTCTTTGATCGCGGTTTTTGTTCCGGTTTTGGGGAAACAGGCCGGCGGCGCCCAACGCTGGATCCAGATCGGAAGCCAGTCGGTGCAACCATCCGAGATATTAAAATTCATTTTTGTGATTTATTTGGCGAGTTGGCTATCGACGCATTCGCTGAAGCATCCGGGAATGAGGAAAAAAAATTCGGGGGATGAAGCGCCGATCAGCCCGTTGGCGCCGTTTTTGGTGGTTTTGGGATTGGTCGGCGTGTTGGTGATAATGCAACCCGATCTTAGTACTTTTGGTATCATTGCGTCGGCGGCAGTTTGTATGTACTTTGCGGCCGGAACGCCGATTAAACATCTTTTTTTTATAGCTGTGGCCGGTAGCTTGATCCTTTTGGCTTTGGTTTATTTGGAGCCTTACCGCTGGAGCCGGTTTGCTTCGTGGATGTCTCCTCAGGCCGATCCGATGGGTTCGGGTTTTCAGGCCAATCAGGCTTTGATCATCGCCAGTTCCGGCGGAGTGTTGGGGCAGGGCTTTGGTTCAACCGCGTCCAAATATACCATGCTGCCCGAGCTGATCGGGGATTCGGTCTTCGCGCCATACGCTGCCGAAACCGGGTTTGTCGGTTGTATTTTGTTGGTTTCTTTGTACGCCGTATTTGTATGGCGATGTCTTTTGATCGCGGGGAAAAGCTCGGGTCCGTTCGAGCGGTTGGCGTCCGTGGGCGTGGCTGTTTGGTTTGCCGTACAGTCGGTGTTAAATATCGCGTCGACTTTGCGGTTGGTACCATTGAGCGGCGTTCCCTTGCCATTGATCAGTTATGGCGGTACCGCGATGATGGTGGAGCTGACGGCAACCGGTTTTATGCTTAATTTGTCACGGCACCTTGGCCGGCGATTTTAAAAAACATATAATTAGTTAAGCAATCGGGAAGATCAAGGCAAGAGCTAAGGATCGGCGAAAAACAAAAAAATGAAAATATTATTTACCGGCGGCGGAACTGGCGGGCATGTTTACCCGATCGTAGCCGTAGTCAGGGCGTTAAAGATCAATTCAAAGGGGCGTTATCCTTTGAAATTATTTTATTTGGGTCCCAAAGATAATTTCTGCCGCGTGGTCCTCGCGCGCGAGGGCGTCAAGGTAAAGACGATCGCGGCCGGCAAGATTCGCAGGTATATGGACCCGCTGGCGTTTTTTCAAAATATCATCGATATGGTGTTTAAAGTGCCGTTGGGCACGGTTCAGGCTTTTTTTTCGATCATGTTCATGGGGCCCGACCTGGTATTTTCCAAAGGGGGATACGGATCGTTCCCGGTGACATTTTCGGCTTGGATGATGGGAATTCCCATCTTTTTACAAGAATCCGATATTTCTCCGGGCTTGACCAGCCGCCAGATCGCTTCCAGAACCCTGGAGGTTTTTACGTCTTTTCCCAAAACTGAATTTTTTTCCAAAAAGAAAATGATCTTGGTGGGAAATCCCATCCGGACGGAACTTTTATCGGGAACAAAAGAAAGCGCCCTGAAGAGTTTTTCTCTTAAAGGAGATCGTCCCGTGATATTGATAATTGGCGGGTCGTTGGGTGCCCAGCGCATCAATGACAAGATCCTGGACGCGTTACCGCAATTGCTGGCGTCTTATGAGATTATCCACCAGGTGGGTGCGCAAAATATCGAGCAGATAAAGAAAGAGGCCAGAATCACTGCCAGCGCCGAAGCTTTGGCATATTATCACCCGGTTGGGTTTTCCGATGAAAAGATTTTGGCCGATGCCTATGCCGCCGCCGACCTTATTGTCAGCCGCGCCGGCGGGGGAAGCATTTTTGAGATCGCCGCTTCCAAAAAGCCATGCATCTTGATCCCGCTGCCCGAAGCGGCCCAAAACCATCAGGTAAAGAATGCCTATGCCTACGCTGGCACCGGAGCGGGGCTGGTGCTCGAAGAAAATAATTTTACGTTGCATCTGTTCCTGCAAAAAATAAGCGACCTTCTGTCCAGTCCGCAGAATTTGGCGTTGATGTCAAAATCCGCCGCCGAATTTGCCCGGCCCAAGGCGGCTTTCATGGTCGCCGAATACATAGCGAATTACTTGACGAGCTAACCCTAACCTTTAAATAGAAGCGTTGGCTCGCGGGCTGGTGGACGGTTGGTTATTTTCTTTGAATTACGAAATTAATCGCAGATAATCATTTTTGCGATGCTCGCGCAGCGCTTGGCGCGAGCGTAAGCGAATTTTCAGCGGAAAATTACGCGCTATCGCAAAAATGATTATCAAGAGCTAATTTCGTAATTCAAAGTTATTTTGCAAATATGGTAAATAAATCAATATAGAGTCCTTAAAATATCGTATGCCAAGCAACCCCTCAAACTTGGTGCTAAAAACAGTTGCCGCAGCAACTATTGTTTTGTTGTTTATCGCATCGCTGGCGGCGGCTCTTATTGCTGGGCACGTCAATAAAAATGAAGTTGTTTTTGCGGATTGCCAGGCTGGTTCTTGGGCCTGTTCGCCTTCGGGGGCGGCCATGGCCATGATTGATGGCGGGGGAATGTACAAGTGTGTCAACGGGTTATATCAGCAGCAGACGGCGTGCGGCGCAGGCGCCAAGTGTTGCATGATCGACAACGCGCCAAAGTGTATCGCGCTGGCGGCAACATGCGGCGCGGCTGCGGAACCGGACGCTTGTGATATCAGCAGCGCGGACGCCAAAACCTGTTGCAAATGCGATACTGGCGCCATGTGCTTGGGGGCAAGTAATACCTATCGAAAATGTATCGGCGGCTGCTACCGGGAATTATCCTGCGGCATGGGCAAAAGCCTTTGTAACCAAATTACGCAACCCTGCCCCGCCCCGCAAACCAAATGTAGTGAGCCCGGCTCGGTGGTTCCCTCCAAGAAAGCCGATGGAGCCCATTATCTCAACATTTGCGGCACCGATTATATCTCCAATGAAATCCAATGCAGTTTGACTTTGAAGCAAAAAGAAGCCGCCACTTGCTATGAAGCTCAAACCAACGGCCTGCTGGCCACAGTGGCTTCCATTGAAAGCGACGATGGCTTTACTATCACCAGCCAAAGAATACAAACCGGGGTTGACGCAAATTTCAAACCAACCTACAGTGGCACTAAATTTGTAATCAATGATTCCAATGGCATGACTGATTGCCAAAACCTAGGCGAACCCGCGCAGAGTCGAGAAACAACCGCCAAGGATATCCGGGGAAAACTTGGTTGTGCCGCCAGCCATTCATCCGATACCAGCAGTTCTCTCTGCCAAAGCTTGGAGCTGGCCTGCTGCCTGACCGGCGACCATTGTCTGTCCAAGAATTGCGATCAAAACATTGTCTATGATTCATATTACGGTTGTACCAAGATTAACTTTGGCAAACAGCTGGTGGTCAAAAAAAGCGACGGTACCGACTGCGGGGTTTGCGCCCTGAAAACTTTCGGCTGCGGCGAAGGTTTAACGACAAAAGACTCCAGCGGCGTTTACGCCTACAAGAAATGCGAACCCAACACCGACACCGCCGCGGGCGCGCCCAAAGGCTGCTGGGGACCAAGTCTGCCTTGTGGCAAGGACAACGCTGATTGCTGCGATCAAGTCTGCGCCAACGCCAGCGAGATTAAAACTTGGAGTAAGGATGCGCTGGCTAATGTGAAAACAAAAACAATTCCTTTTGATATCAAGAGTTGTCCCAAAACATTTTGCTCTTCGAACGGCGCAATCTTGGTTTTGGATAATTCATTTACCGCCAAGGCGTGCAATTACAAAAGATCATTGGATGTAAGGCAATCGATTTGCGCAAAATGCCGCAAAGACGCAAAAACCAATGAAGCTGTATGCGAACAGGCGATAGAGTTTAATTCGATAGAGCACGTTTTAAGTTGCAATCCCGGTGCAAAATCGTGTGGCGATAGCTGTTATAATCCGGGCAATGGTGAAGATTGCTACAAAGATTCTGTAATATGTATTAGAGATCCAGATCAAATGAGTGGCGACTACTATGATGCCAGCAAAAATTATTATCCATATAAAATATGCAATAGGAGTCATCTCGCGGTATTGAAAGCAGATCCCGAAAGACTTGCTAATGGAAAAGATGGTACCTGTCATAATTACGACACCACGTATGAGGTCTGCGGTCGGCGTCAAACTTGTAGTAATGGGCAATGCATTAATGATGTTAAAAAATCCACTAATGGCGAAAGCGTAAGTATACCGGGTAAATATGATTTGGCATCGGGTAAAATGATAACTGTCGCAGATAACTGGCAGAATGGTGCTTTAATTGATCGTGAAACGGGAAAAGCCATTGATACGACGAACTTAGACCCTTCTTCTCATTTCGAAAAAGAATTCCCTTCAGTAAATGGTGGTATAATTGATATTGTGGGTGACAAGCAAGGATTAGATACTTTAAATGCCGCAATTGCATTAATAGGCAGCAGTAACATAAAACAGAAGACCTACTTTATTCAAAAAGATAGTCAAGGAAATCCAGTGTTTGGACCCGGGACCAATACCTATGTTTGCGCGAACTACGCAACAGATACCCAAAAAATGTTAATAGCAAACGGTATTAAAGATGCCTATATTGTTACTCTAATTGGTAGTGATGCCAACGGTAAGCCTAATTGGGATCACGAAATTAATGCCGTTAAAGTGGGCGAGGTTAAATATCCGAATGGTTACATTGAGCCAACCTTTGCTTTGATTGATCCGCAAACGGATCAGCTCATTGGGCAGCTTGGTGCAGGCGGCAGCCAAATAACCGATGCTTATAACGAAGGCAGCCAGTTTGGTAGTGCAGCGAGAATTGATGCAGCAGGCGTGGCCAAGGATTGCAGAATGTTAAGCGGTTCAACCAACGCACCTGTTGCAAATGGTAATTCTGAAGTGTATACCTACACGACGATCAATCCATATATTGGGACAGATCCAGATACTGATCCTCGTACGCATTCAAATATTCCGGTTGTAATTTGTGGCGAAGGGTATGCTTGTTTTGGTATCGAAAAATAATTAGATCTGCGGTAAGCCAAGCTATTGGCAAACATATTTTTTGAGCCTGGCAAATATCGCGCATTACTTGACGAACTAGCCCGATCTTGCAACAATACACTGCCATGAGTGAGACCAACAAAAACACAACCAATAAACCGGTAAGAGTAAGGATACCGCCGTCGCCAACTGGCTATATGCACATTGCCACGGCCCGGATGGCGCTTTTTAATTATATTTTTGCCAAACAAAACAACGGAAAGACGATTTTGCGCCTGGAAGATTCCGACAGGGAACGTTCCAAGCCAGAGTTTATACAAGACATTTTGGATTGTTTGAAATGGCTTGGACTTGATTACGACGAAGGTCCGTATTATCAGTCGCAGAGGCAAGACATTTATAGGAAATATTTGCAGAAATTGCTGGATCTTGACCTGGCTTACTGGTGTTTTTGTTCCGCCGAGGATTTGGAAGCCGAAAAACAATACAATATGTCGCAAGGCGTCGCGCCGGTATATTCGGGCAAGTGTGCCTCGCTGACCCAAAAAGAGGCGAAGGACTTACTCGAGCAAGGTAAGCGAGCGGTCATTCGTTTTCGGACGCCCAAAAAAAAGATCAGCTTTAACGATGTTGTCAGAGGCAAAATCGATTTTGACGGAGCGCTCATCGGTGATTTTGTGATAGCAAAAGACTTGGATAACGCGCTCTATAATTTTATTGTGGTCGTTGACGATTTCGAGATGGGAGTAACCCACGTCATCAGGGGAGAGGACCACATTTCCAATACGCCTAAACAGATTTTTTTGCAGGAGGCGCTGGGCATCGAGCGTCCCGTTTACGCGCACATGTCGATTGTCTTGGGGCCGGACAAAACCAAGCTGTCCAAGCGCCACGGCGCGGTCGGGATCAACGAATACCTGAAATCCGGCTATCTGCCCGAAACGCTGATCAACTTTATAGCGTTTTTGGGATGGAATCCGGGTACCGACAAGGAATTCTACACGTTAGCGGAGTTGATCGCTGATTTTTCGTTGGAAAAGCTCCAAAAAGGCGGGGCGATGTTTAACGCCAAGCGTCTGGATTATTTGAACGGTTATTATATTCGCCAGAAGTCCGCGGCCGATCTTACCCGGCTATGCGTTCCTTTTCTGGTGGCGGCACAGATGATCGAGCCAGCGGGTGAACCGGATACTTTTGTGATCAAGGCCACGGGCGAGCGAATCAAAATGGATTTTTTGACGAAAATTGTACAATACCACCAGCCCAGACTGCGTAATTTGTCGGAGATTGTCGCGCTTTCCGGATATTTCTTCCAGGAGCGGCTCAATTACGACAAATCGATATTAAAATGGAAAGACGAGAGTTATGATGATGTTGTTAAGGCGCTTGGTGTTGCCCAGACTATAATGGCTTCCATGTCGAATGCCGACTGGGATAAGGAAAACCTGGAATTAAATATTCTTGGCCAAGCCGAGGAATTTTCGTTATCTATCGGCCGCCCCGGAAAAGACCGCGGTTTTCTTTTGTGGCCGTTGCGCGTCAGCCTTTGTGGCCAGAAGATGTCGATTGGCCCATTCGAAATGGCCGAGGTTTTAGGCAAGGCCAAAACCATGGCGCGCGTTCAGGAGGCCATCGCCTCTTTTGCGCCTACGACCGAATCTTTGTTATAAGCATGATTAAGGGTTTGTTAAAATTGCTTTTCTTTGCCGCGGCTCTGATCGCCGGGATAGTTTTTGTATCCGACAATTTCATGGCCCGTGTTGAGCTGGCGGTTATCCGCGTCGAGAGCTATGCCGGGGGATTGTGGGCCAGCCGCGGGCCGGCGATCACCCAGGACTTTTCGGCCCAGACGCAGGCAACTAAGACCGAGATCGGCAACCTTTACCAAGAAGCTTCGGGATCGGTTTGGCAAAATTTCAAATCATGGGTTTCTAAAAAGCTTTTCGACCTTTGGATGGGTATTAAGGATTGATTGGCGGGGGATGAACCCCGTCTTATTTTAGGTTAATTGACACTCCCCCCGAAGGTGGTAATATTAATAATAAGACGATTTCGTTTAATGTGGGTTAAACGAAAGCTGGGATAGGATTTTTGCTCGTTGTTTGGGCAGATGGTCTTGGCCGCTTTTTGCCGCCCTTCCCCCGTCGATTTTACGTTTTTCCAAGAGGGGTCGTTAGCCCGCTCATTTTTATTAAAATATTTTTATAATCCCCCGGATTCTTATGACAAGATCAAATAAGCCGATCATAAACCATATCCCCGATTTTATTGACTACTGCGATATAGAAAAAGGTTTATCCAGCGTTACCCAAAAAAATTACGACCAGTATTTAAAAAGGTTCATTTTTTGGATAAAACGCTCAAATAAGTCCAAACTCTTGCCGCATGAACTGACCGCCGACGATATCTGGGCTTACCGGGTTTATTTGTCGCGTTTAACGGGCTCCAGGGGCACGGAATTGTCCAAAGCTACACAGAACTACTACTTGATAGCTCTGCGGGCTCTGCTGGGCTATTTTACGGCCAAGGACATCGAAAGCTTGCCGGCCGACAAGATCACTTTGCCCAAAGAAGGCCGCAAGGATAAAAAGATCAAGTTTTTGACCCTGGAACAGATAGAAAAATTACTACTGGCGCCGGATGTGGCCAAGCCACAAGGCGTGCGCGACCGGGCGATTTTGGAAACCCTGTTTTCGACCGGATTGCGCATTGCCGAGCTGGTGGCGTTAAATCGCGACCAGTTTGCCGCGATTTCCAAGAAGCCGGACCTGGAACTGGGCATTATCGGCAAAGGCAAATGGCCGCGCACGGTTTATATTTCGGAGCGCGCCTTGGAATGGATAAAAAAGTATCTCGAGGCGCGCGACGTTGCTTGTCCTAAAGAAACCAAGGCGTTGTTTATCCATTTTGATCCGACCAGGGGCGATGTAAACCGCCTGACGGTGCGGGCCGTCGAATATTTGGTCAAAAATTATTCGATCCTGGCCGGGATACCGGTCTCGACGACGCCGCACACGCTGCGCCATTCCATGGCCACGGATCTGTTGTCGCAAGGCGTTGATCTGCGCGCCATCCAGGAATTTTTGGGTCATAGAAACATTATGACCACGCAGATCTACACCCACGTGACCAACAAGCGCCTGCGCGACATCCACCGCCAGTTCCACAGCGGCAAAGATCTGAAAAATTGACGCCCCAAGCGTCATCCTGAGCGCAGCGAAGGGATTACCAAAAGAGTAATTGTCACGCAAAACTTGACAGAATCATATTTTTATATTAAAAATAAATAATAGGTGTTTAATAATTAATTATAAGGAGGTTGGAAGCGTTGTTGGATTCAACGAGCCGCTATAAGGCAATCGTAAGCGAAGCTGATCGCCTCTTGGGTGTGCTGGAGGCAAAGAATTTGCCAACCCGGACGATCAAAAAACTTGAGAGCAGGAAAGACGAAGCGGTCATTTTCGCGCTTGAATCGCCGGAAGGAGTTAATCTTGAACTTATGCCGGTGGTCCCAGTCCGTATGGTGAATTTTACCGAACTGGTCAGCCGTATTACGATTGACGGCTATCCATGCCAAACGAGCCTTGATTTTGTCAAATTCACACACAGATCATCGCTCTGCCCTCAGCCGTATTGGGCGATTGGGTTAAGGATTGGTTCATGCGACAGAATGACTCCGGCAATGGTTCATGCCAAATGGGGACGGATGGTCTGGGAAAGATCAGAACCTGATTATTTTATAAATCTATCGGTTCTGGTGTCATTGGGTATTTTACTCAGTGATTCGGAGGTTTTGCGGAAACAGCGCCTCATTTCTCTATCATCATGGAATTCGGGCTATCCTGTGGGTCTTTCTGTCCAAGCGGGCAAGCCGATACTGGGAACGATTGCCTGGGAACCCGCGCATGATGGAAATGCTTTTTGCCATTGTTATGGCTATGTCGGGTGAGATAGGCTTGCAAAAACAAAAGTCGCCCAAGGGCGGCTGTTATAGCGATTTTTAATAGGGTAAACCCTATTTTTTATTAAACAAATCTTAATACCCCGTCGCGTTTGCCCGGGGAGATTCATCATTTGCTTACCGGCAAAGTTTTTAACGGGACGAATCTGATCGGGATTTCCAGCTGGTCGTCTTTGGCGGGATCGCCCGAAGGGTTGTCTTTTTTTAGTTCCAGCGTGCCATAGGTGGTTGAAGGAATTGCAAATTCAAAAGTGGCTTCAAATGGGACGAAGTTGGTCGTTGTCCAATCGCTGAAGGCTTTGGCGACTCCCCGGCCAAGTTCGGTTCCGTTGGAATCGACCAAAACCACGGGGAATTGGCCTTCAAAGAACCAGGTGCCGCGCGCCTGGCCGATGACCGTCGTTGAACTGGTTATGATCGAGCCGGGCTTGGGTTGGGTTGCCTGGACCAGGTTTTTTTCGGCGATGGCGTTGCCGATGTTTTCGGTATAGGTTTTGCCGTTGATCACGCATTGCCGCGGATAAGCGGCGGTTGGTTTATTCCCGGCCGTCAGGCATTTGTCGAATTCGATCCCCTCCTGGGTTTGGCTTAGCGTTTGGTTTTGGTTCTGGTTTTGCGCGTTCGGTTTTTTAAAGTATTTCAAGCCAAATGAAACCGCGCCAACGGCGGCAACGATAACAACGATCGCGATCGGTATTAAAATTTTTTTTGTTGGTTTGTTCATATTTTTACAATTATAGTTATAGCACAAAATCAAAAAAAATCTCCATAATAAATGGAGTTAACCAATACCAGGCCATCGTTTAACATTGAGTCGTGGACATATCTTTTAACTTTTGGGCCAGTTTTTCCCACAGCCAACCGTTTTTGTCGGTTTTTTCCCAGATATGGACCGTTTGTTCGCGGCTCATTTCGCGCCTGACTATCTCGTTTTCCGCCCGTTGCGCGACTCGCTGGACGCTGGCGTTTTGAGCGATGAATAGGAGGATGTCGGGATCAATCTGCGACCAGGGCAGGTTATTTACGATGAAATCGTCTTTTAAAATTGCTTTTATGATTGCTTCGTCGGAAATTCCGCTGTTTAGCATCCGCATCACGAATCCGAGCATTTTTTCCATCTTGACCGTGTTCATTGCGTTACCTCGTCGATTATGTTTTTGTTCTGCTATTTTATAGCATATTGAATTATTCTGTAAACACGCGCTGTTTTCCATTTGCCGGCATTTCAATAAAAAAAGCCCGAAGGCTATATACGTTGGTCATGATTTCCATATTTTGTAACGGGCGACGATGGCGTCGATCCGCAAAACAAGGGCATTTCTGGTGGCCGATCCCGGCGGCAATTTGTTTGCCACCGATCTTAAGATTTCCAGATCGTTGGGACTTTGAAAATCCAACGATCCAAGTCCTAAGATGATGTTTGCCAGCAGTTCGTCTTTTTCGGCCCTCCAATGCGTGGCCATGACGTCTATTCTTGCCAAAGTCAGCATGTTCTCGCAAAGTTCCCTTTCAAACATATTTCTACCTCGCTATCACAAATCGATATATATTTCTTAATCGAAGCTTCCCGCCATGGCGGGACCAGAGGATGTTTCCTTGAAGATTACTTCCGCTCCGCTAGGGACTTCTCATTAATTTTGTTCCACCCCGCCAAGGCGGGGTGGTCTAAAATTAATAAGCCCTTACAGTATATTTACTGCGTAGCTGTTATTTGTCAAATTTAAACGTTGATCGTTAATTTTTCAAAAATAAAAACCCTAAAAATAAAATGGGTTCATGGCAGTTCGAAGAAGTATTTTTTCCGTTTCGATCAAAGCTCCGATCGCCCGGGCGGTTTTTGAACCCAAGGTGTTTTTGGGGTTCAACTCCAGAAGGCCCGCCAGTTTATACAGTTTAAACGTCGATAATTCCGATAAGTACAGCGATTCGGAAATGCGGTCGTCGCAAGTGTCGCAATGGCTTTTTGCAAAGACAAAACGGTATATATCCAGCCACGCTTCTTGGAGGTTCTCATATTTTTTTGGATAAAGGACCGAGATTGGTTGCAAAGTTGATCACCTTTTTACATCTTGTCACTTTTTGGTAAACTGTCAAACCGGGCCTTGGTTTTGATTGTAATGATGTCGTATTCGAGAATGCAGATTGAGGGTGTAGCAAATTATCAAGATTTGTTTAATGAATCTCCCCGGGCAAACGCGACGGGGTATTAAGATTTGTTTAATAAAAAAAGCCCGAAGGCATTATTTGTACGCGACGATTCGTTTCTTTATTGTCTGGATTGACCGTTCATCGCGGCATACCCGCGCGAATTTAAGCAATTGTTCGAGCTCGGTGGCAGTCATCCCGAATTCAATCGCTTTGGCGATCAACCTCGGGTAGAGATTGCTGTTTGGCATAACATTTCCGAACGGCTCGCCTCCCTGTAAAATGTTTAAAATGATGGTAGTATTCAGCATTCCGCCATCAATGATCATGTTTGCGGCCCGTCGCCTTGTGGACGATGCTTTCGGCGCGGTATTATGTATTGTCGCCAGGTCATTGGGGTCAAAATGGCTCCAAAATTTCTCCCTGGCAGCATGTTCCAGCGAGCCGTCGGTCGCGGCGATGATCCTTCCGATGCCCATCAAGTCATCCAGTTCAAGGCTTATTAAGGCGCTAATAATCGATCCTTTCTCTATTTTGATTCCTCCTTAAGAGATTGTAATACAATGACATTAAAAGTAAATTTTTTAAAACAAAGATTAAAATTACGCGTTGGTTTTGATCGAGACCACGTTGCTGTGGTTTAGCGTTAACTCGCGCGAGTTAATGTAGGATTGCGATCAGGCTGGTCTTGAATAAAAAAAGAGCAATGGATATGCTCAATCTTTGGCAAATACTTCCTGAGCAATCCTTTGGCCCAATTCGTAAGCTTCGCGTCGTTGCCTGGCCTGATTCCAAGTTAGCCGACGATTTTCCAGCCGTTTAATATTATCAATCACACTCTGATTCGTCATATTCATTCCTGTTTTGCAGCCCTTTTTACACGCTTTATGCTTGCAATCATATTGTCAATATGATTCAATTTACTTTTTAATTCTCGCGACAATGGCATTTTTCCATCCTCCTTAAGCTGTTCAAATGATAATAGAATAATAGGTAAAGTCAAGCATTGGCCTTGATTTCGATGACGTCGCCCAAGGCAACATTCCAACATTCTCAAGAATGTGAGAATGTTATTTGTCGCTTGGCCAGGAAAATAAAAAAAGCCCGAAGGCTATTTTCGACTTATGCGGCGAACGATCCGACCAATAACTCGATTGCGAACATATTTTTTTCCACCGCTGTCATTTGCGGAATTGGTGATCCAAGTTTTTGCAATCTTTGCTCCGCCAGATCCGCCAGCTTGGTGTTTGGATGTGTGGCCCAGAATAACTTCCAGGTGGTCGAGTTGTAGTAATTGCCGCTTCCGTATGATTCCGCGGAGTGGCTAATTTGGTCTAGCGCGGCATCTTCAATCCCGTATATCATGGCGATGCCGTACATTGAGCACAATTCATATCGACCGTTGGCTTTTTGTACCATTAACTTGGCGACCTTGAGCCTTAAGGGGAAATCGATGGTTCCGTCAGTGTTCAGTTCGACCTTAAGCAATTCGTAAAGAAATTCGTAATTGCTTCCGTAAGGCTTTTTTAGCCAGTCAACCAGTTTTGTAAAATTGGCGGAGGTTCTCGCCGCAAAATAGTCGGTCAATAATTTTTCCAATTCAGGTGCCATTAACAGCTTACCATCTCTCTTACGCATACAGTGCCTCCTGCAAACTAAATCGAATTCTAAATAAATTGAACAAAAAGTCAAGCATTGGCTTTGATTTCGATGGCCCTTTTGTCTTGCGCGATGTCGTCTTTGCCAATGGTTACGACCAGTTTTGGCGCGGGTTCGATTTTTGTAAAATGTTTGTGCGAATTCGTAAAATAAAAAGCGCCTCAATCAGTAACACGGCGCAATATCCGAGTTAAACAATATTACGGAAAAGAATTCATCCTTGCTGGCAATACGGCTATCGTCCGTTTTTTTATCTTTCCTCATGCCGGGGGTTTGCTTTTCTTTATCCATATGTAAGCCACCGGCTTTAATTTAACATACTATTTCTACTATTCAAGGCTTTATTACGCATTGCTTTGATTTCGATGACGTCGCCCAAGACAACATTAAAACATTCTCAAGAATGTGAGAATGCCATTGTGTGTCTTGGTCTAAATTTTTTAGGCGATAGCTAGAAATACCAGACAGGGGTTTTAAATAAAAAAAACCGGTCGTTAACTCTATAAAGTTTCTACCGGATCATCCATCCAGGTTGACGACCGAATGCTTCCGTCGCCGTTTCTCATACCCATAGACATTTGACATAATATTCGGGTCTCTTCTTGAAATTCGGGAGTTTCAGAGATCCTGTCAACCTTTTCCAATGTTTTTTTAAATTTATACTTCACTTAAAACCACCCTTATTTTTCCAAGACGGAATTCTAAACCAAATACTAGCAAAATGTTAATCTATTTTCAAATTCTAGGCATTGGCTTTGATTTCGATGACGTCGCCGTCTTGCATTTTTTGGAATAAAAAAACCCGCCAACAATAGCAAGTAATATTTTCAATCATCGTCTTGGGGAAACACCGGACCATGATCAAACCTTTCCCATTCCGGCTTGGAGAGCTCCAGTTCCAGCGCGGGCGCTGCCATTCGCAAGATCTTTGCCAGAGGCCGATCGCCCAAAATATCGGCAAAATCCAGCAGACGTTGTGGCATTGTTCCGGAAATGATAATGATTTTTCCAGCAAGGGCAAAGGTTATTCGGCCAGTTAGGGAGAGGTTTGGTACGATGTCACTTACGCTCTCCAAAAGTTTGTAGAGACGTACTATCTCTTCCTGGTCGTCGTGGGATATGCCATTAATGCACCCCATGGCTAGGCATACCCACAAATCTCGCTCAGCTTTATGGGCTCTTAGGATAGTGAAAAATGCATCCCATAGAACCGGACCAATAAAGCAATCCGCCAGAAGTTCCCGGCAATATGATCTTCTGTCCTCGCTCGAGCCATTATCGAGACACATTTTCAATAATTCAATTTCTCGGATTGGTTTTCCGTCAGAACCCCTGATCAATAAATTTTTAATTTCCATTAACCGTTCCTCCTAAGCGGGATATTATACCGATTTATCCAGATGTCAAATTCAAGTGTTGTGATATCAAGCGTTGGCTTTGATTTCGATGACGTCGCCGTCTTGTACGACGTAGTCTTTGCCCACTGTGGCGAGGAGGGCTTTGGATTTGGCTTCGCTAAAACCGCCCGCGGTCAGTAAGGCCTGCCAGTTGACTACTTCGGCGCGGATGAAGGCGCGTTCAAAATCGGTGTGGATCACGCCGCCGGCTTGGGGAGCGGTGCTCCCCTTCTTTAGCGTCCAGGCGCGGGTTTCGTCGGGGCCGGTGGTAAAAAATGTTATCAAGTTTAATAATTCGTAGGATTTTTTTATCAGCGCGTTCAATTTTTGATCGGTTGGTAAGTCGAATTCCTTTTTTTCCTGGTCGGTCAATCCTTGGGCTTCGTTTTCGCCCAAAATGTCGATCACGATGCAATTCCAGTCGTTTTTCTTGAAAGTTTCCAATATTTGCGGATCGATTTCGCCAACCTTGCCGTTTAAAACATAAAGCCGCGGTTTCATTGTCAGCAGCTGGTAGCGGTCGATGATCTTTTTTTCTTCAGGCGTCCAGGCGTTTTCCGACAGGATGGTCCCGAGTTCTAGCAAGGCTTTTGCTTTCGCGAGCGTCGCCGACTCTTGAGCGGCGCCGGGTTTGTTTCCCCGGACTTCGCTTTCCAGGCTTTCCAGCCGTTTTTGCGCGGTTTCCAGGTCTTTTAAGGCCAGTTCGGTGTCCAAAATATCCTTGTCACGCAGCGGGTCCACGGAACTTTCCGTATTGATGATCTTTTCGCTGGCAAACGCCCGCAAAATATACAAAATGGCGTCGGTCTCGCGGATATTCTGCAGGAATTTGTTGCCCAGGCCTTCTCCCTGCGCCGCGCCTTTCACCAATCCGGCGATATCGACGAATTCCACGGTGGTAAAGATTTTCTTCTCCGATTTGGTAAGCTTGGCCAGTTTATCGACGCGCTCATCGGCGACAGCAACAACGCCCACATTGGGGTCGATGGTGCAAAACGGATAATTGGCGCAATCCACCTGCTTATTGGTTATCGCGGTAAATAAAGTGGATTTGCCGACATTGGGCAACCCGACGATTCCGACATGTAAACTCATTTTTTTAAGTTAAATCAAGAGTTACGCAGTTGGCGTAGATTCAAGGCAAGGCGAGAGGGTGCGCCGAAGTCCCGCCACGGCGGGACGACCAGCAACCGAACACCTTAACGCGGAAGATGCGTCAACTGCGTAACTTTTGTTAAATAATTAATTTTTGGTTTATTCCTGATTATTGCCTGATTCGGTTTGAAATTCAAGCGCTTTTAAATTTTAAAGCTCGTAATTTCCAATTGGCAATATTTTTACGCATCTATTATCTATAAAAAACCCGCCCTGATCGCGGCGAGTATAGAGTCGTAGCTTGTTTGATTATCCGTGATGTCAAACCGCAGTTGCTGTCTTTTGCTTTGGCGGGATTGTAATCGAAAAACGATCGCATAGGTCTTTTATTTCGCGCCGCAGCATTTCCAGCTTTTTTAAGAATTCTTCGGAATCCGGATCAACGCCATTATTTAAAGTATCGCACACGAAGTCCGCTACTTCATGCATTTTGGTTTTGACCTCGGATTTAGTTTGCAATATTTCGGCAAATGATTTCTCTCCAAATCCGATAAACTTACGGACTGCCGACAAAAATTCAAACTCCGGTTCAAAAACGCCAACAGCTCTTATTTGACGTTCAAGACTTTTTTGCATTTCCTTCAGCGCGGCTGTCATGCGATCCGCGTCCTGAATACCATCGGTTTGGCTCATCATAATGAGCGCGTTTTCGATTACTTGCATTGATTCGTGGGCAACCGCATTGGCTGCCGAATTTTTATCCACGCTGCATTTCCATAACAGCCAAAATAAACTTGCGCTCGCGCGCCGCTTTAATGTCGTAGCGGCGATAAACAGCAACTGCGCTCCGTACCGCCGGTTTTTTAATTCACTGGCGATGCTTGCCAGAACCAGCAAATCTTGGCATGTGGTGCCATAATAATCATGGCCCATGATTTCCGCAAAGCGCGGAGACCAAGACCATAACGGTCGCCCGATAGCGTCTTCTTCTCCCTTCAACATTTCTTCCACAATTTCCGTTGCGGCTGTTTCGTTTCCGATAACGTTTATTGTTGAGTTGGTTCTCTCGTTCACTATTTATCCTCCTTTCGCGTGATCATACAATGATATAGCAACACTGTCAAGTAAAACCCTGAAAGGAATCACACCGCACTGGGCACCGCCTCAAAATGTGGCATTACGCTCGTGGTTTTCCGACATGTAATGCCGCAAAAATTTGCTTTTTGACAAGCCAAGGTGGTTAAATTATGTTAAAAATTGCAGCTTATGCGGAAAATAAAAACACCGCGTGTTGCGATGCGTAGATTTTTATTAATTTTAGACCACCCCGCCTTGGCGGGGTTGAACAAAATTAATGGGGATTCCCTGGGTAATCCGGAAGTAATCTTCAAGGAAACATCCATTGGCCCCGCCTTGGCGGTAAACTTCAAATATAAAAATTGAAGGCTGTTAATCGTTTATTTCCATCAGGGCGTTGCGCGGTGTCCAGATGACCGATAGTACCACTATGTAGGCGGCCGCTCCCCATAAGCCAAGCGCCATTATGATGCAGAAACCGACATACATGGTTGGGATCGAATCCCAGAAGGTGCGCACCAGCGAACTGCCGCTGACATCGTCCTGGAAAAGCATTAGGATTACGACCAGACCGATTATTCGTGCCATTACATCGGAGATGAACAGGCCGGTCAGCCAGAATAGACCGAAAAAAATTCCTATTACAATGGGCGATAATAAAATCAACGTTCGCAGTTTTGGGCCGTCCTTTTTACCCGCCGCGCTGTTATCCAGCAACAATAAAAGTCGCAAATCAGTTGGAAAGCGCCCGTAAACAGGACCGCCAATTTTAAGTAATCCCAGAAGTTCCAACCCGGCAATGCGAACTGGACCGTTGGCCCAAACCACGCGCCGATATCGGTGATAGGTTTATTCATCAGATGCCAGGCAATTCCGCAACACAGTGCCGTATAGCCGGAGATCATAACGTCGATTGCTGAAACCCGTTGGATCTTGTCAAGCGAAAACAATACGCTGTCGAAGGCAAAATGGGTCATAATTGCCAGCCATAGGCCGTATTTGACGAAGATTACCGTCAAAAAAAGGCCACCGATGAATTGCGGCAATACACGCAAGGGATGTCTATCTTCGCTATATGCGTAATTATCCAGATGCATCAGCGCCCAGATCCCGTTGCCGACAATCAGCAATCCGTAGAAGGCGATTGTTCCCGAAAGAAACGGGATATGCGGCAAGATTCCCAGGAATAGGTAGCGTGCCAATCCTTCCTCTAAAATTATCAGGATGAAGATGATGAGGAAAAATTTCTTCCTGTCGCCGCGCTCGAAGAGATCTCCAACTACGTTTTTTTTCGACTGGCCAAGGATGATCCCTTGGATTATGCCCGCCGCGATGGAGCCAAACAGCATAAGCGGAATCGTCGCCAGACATACCGGGATTGCCTTGGCCATGTCGAATGGCCCTCTGGCAATGCCGGCGGCATGACCGGTTAGCAATAATTCCATGTCGCCGATGATCGTATGGATCGCGCCGTCGTAATAAGACGCGGTCAGCAATAACGCTACTAGCCCCAGGAACGATATAATGCCCAATTTGCTATTATTTACCATCGATAGTCCCCCTTTTTTTGAATGATCGCTCTGTTAATTACTTGCCGTGATATCCTTTCATTTCACTGGCAAAAAGGTACGGCAAGTCGTTGTATTATAATATATTATATGACAAAGTCAAGGATTACCCCTCTGTCCGAGAGAACAATCCTAGCTCGCCCCGCGCAGGGGTCCGATCCCTGCATTTTTATCATTTTGGTTTTCTAATCCTATAATTTTGATGTGATTCCGCCAAATTTGAGCAAATTAAGGCTCGACTTTAACAAAAAACAGGCCTTTTGACCCGTAATATCTGCTTCACCAAGATCCTGCCTTGGCGGGAGGCAAAAAAATTATATATTAATTGCGATAAGAAATTCTTAAAAATTTCCCTGTTCGATGTCTGTTTTGTAGATTTTATCTTTTAAATCCAAAATAGCATCCCCAGTTTCTGCGGTAGATTTGTTGCCATAGCGAACTTCGACTACGCGCACTTTTTTGAATGTATACGGCAAAGCATCTTTAATTTTTTCTATAAGGCCTTGATAATCACACCGCTCGCCGCCAACCTTGTAATTATTGCCAGACATTATGGATTCGTCCTGTCTAAAAATAAAAATAGTGCCTGGTAAGTCTTTAAGGCAATGTTTTTCGGCTATATTCATAACGTCTGTTAAGTTTTGAAAAACATCGCCCGCTCCGCGGTGAGTCATAAAGGCTACATTTTGACTACCATCAAAAGAACCGGCGATAGAAACGCAAGCCATCAATCCATGCGTTTCCAAGCCGTCTCCGTTTATGACCACTTTCGGTCTATTGATTCGCACAACCTCAAAATGTCTCGTTTCTTCTACCGATGGTATTTTTTCAAATTGGTCCATATTATGGGTGCGGTGGTTTAATTATAACCCAAGAGCGCTACTCTAGCGACTTCTTAAATCCGGTTCGCCTCGCGGACAAGGTTCCAACCCGTTTGACGCGATAACGCGGCGTCAAATTTGCTTTATCAACCGTTACCCATCAAGCAATCCACTATATTATTCCTTAATCTAATACAGAAGGGGTCTGCCCCGTTTCGTCTACAAAAAAAATTGCTTTTTTGTAACTAAAAAATATCAGAAAAATACATTTATAAAATCAATATATATTTTTTATTCGAAGTTCCCCGCCATGGCGGGACCAAAGGATGTGTCCTTGAAGATTACTTCCGCTCCGCTAGGTAATCCTCATAACTTTTGTTCCCCGGGCAAGCCCGGGGTCTAAAAGTTATAAAAGTATTAAACCTTATCCACTTTAAGTTCGCTTAAAGCGGCGCAGATCGTTTCCTCGTCTTCGCGCTGCGGATCGACTCCGTCGGGGAACGATCTTAAGAGGCGGGGCTTGTTTAATAAATTTTCATCCAGTAAAACGGCTATGCCTTTATCGGTTCGTTTGCGGATCAATCTTCCGAACCCTTGCTTTAAGGCCAGGGCCGCCAGAGGCTCGTAATACTCGGCGAAACTATCTCCCCCTTTTTTATCAATTACTTCGCAACGCTTCATGATAATCGGTCTAAAGCGCGCCGGATAAGGTATTTTATAAATATAGAGGCTTCTTAGCGATTGGCCGGGGACATCAATCCCCTGCCACAACGATTGGGTTCCGATAAGCACGGAATTCATATCATTCTTGAAATCCCTTATCAACGTGGTCACCGAAGAATTCTTTATTTGGGAGATTAGCCAAATATTATTTTTTGAAAGCGGCGCCTCAAGCCGTTTACTTAAATTTTCGACTTGATCGTAGCTTGAGCAAAGAATCAACGCGCCGCCTTGCGAGGCAATGATTGCTTTTTCAAGAAACGCGGCGCACTTTTCAAGGTGCCCGTCTTTGTTTTCTTTATAATTTATTCCCTTTGGAACAAAAAAATTTACCTGTTCTATATAATTAAAAGAGGAGTGCAGCAAATAATACTTAAACTTTGTTTTATTTTCCAAAACAGTGCCGCATCGCCTGGCAAAGAAATTGAATTTATTCTCAACGGCAATGGTCGCGGACGTTAAAATAACCGACTTAAAATTGCCGTAGACGCGCTCATCCAGAATCTGGGCTACCGATATGGGTTCGGCTTTTATTTCAACCGTATCGCCCGATCGCTCCAGATATCGTGCGTAACCCTGGTCGCCCGATAAAAATATATCAAAAGAATCGATCACGCGCCCAACATTGCGACAATAAACAGAAATTATTTTTTGATCTTTTTCATGGCTGGCCAATGGGTCAAATATTTTTAAACTGTCGGCAACGCCAGCTAATCTGTGGCGCAGGTCGCGCAGCATCGAAAAAAAATCTTCTTTTGTTTGGGAGGGCGGGATTTCATCGATCATTGAATGAGTGCTATATCCCCGGGGTCCGTTGATCGCGACCAGTTCCGGCAGTATTTTTTTAAATAACGAGTAGACCGCGAGATCCAGATCTTTCTTTTGATTAAAAAACGAATCGGCTTGAAATTTAACATTCGCGGATTTTTTGGCCCCAACTATGCCGTTTACGATCGATTTTAACCGGCCATTTTCGAATAACTGTTCCATTAACAACTCAAAACCGGCTTGTGATATTACAGCTTCCCAGGCCGAGGTGGCGTCTTCTTCCAAATGATGGGCTTCGTCAAATACGATGTATTTTGCTTCGCCCGGGAACACGGTATGATCAAATTTCTGTGCCTGGCCGGCGGCCGGAACGTCATCTTCGAGAGTAACGGATTCGACAGTATCGGCCGCCTCTTCTTTGACAACGATGCCGGATAGCGTCAGGGCGTTGTTAACGATAACCAGATCGGAATCTTTGGCGCGTAAACGCGCTTTAGCCAAAAAACATTGCTTTTTATCATAAAGGTGGCAAATATCCGGGCCGCAAAGCTCATCGACGTTGCAGATCCTTTGTTCGACCGATTTGGGAATTTTTGACTTAAACCAATACGGTATTTCGTCCCAATCTCCCCGTTCGGTCTCAAGGACCCATGAGGCAAGAAGCAAATAAGCCAAGCGGCTAGTATATTGGACGCCCGCCTTTCCGAATTCATAAAGCGAGCGGTCGAGAATTTGCGTCAGATCGTCGCCGAATTTATCGAATTTGTCGAGGCAGACGTAATTCTTTTTGCCCTTGAGAAGCGTTGCCACCAGATCGGCATTGACCGTTTCTTTAAGGTGGGGAATTTCTTTATTAAAAAGCTGGTCCTGTAAAACTTTTGTGTGAGTCGAGATAATGACCGGAATTCCGTTACTAAGGGCAAAAAGCAGCGACGGCACCAGATAGGCCTTGGATTTGCCGATGCCGGTTCCGGCTTCAATAACCGCGTGGCGTTGTTCGTTAAACGCGGCTCCGACATATAACGCCATTTTTTCCTGTTCCGGTCTTTTTTCGCGATAATCCGAAGGAATAGACCCATCTTGTGGCTCGGGAACGAAGAAATAGCGCTTGATCTCATCTAAATCTATCTTTTTTGAACCAAGCCCCAGCATTCCTTGGTCAACATTCGTTTTTCGGTAGGCTTGATGTGCTGGGATAAGATCGGAGATCCTGTCGATTTGGACACTGTCCCCTGTCAGGAATTGCGCCCACCACCAACCGACATATCCCGCCATGTGGTTTAAAGCTTCACGGTTATTCTTTGGTTTTTTACCATATTCAGATCGCAGGCGCCGCAATATTTCAAAAGTGGTTTTGCAATCGTTTAAAGCCCTGTGCGCGACCTCCTCCATTGAAAAATATTGGGCCAGCGCTTCCGTGGAATGGCCGGCAACGCTTGTCGGCAAAACGAAAAACGCGAATTCCATGGAATCGTATTTTTCCTTTCCATTTAATTTTAAACCATCGCGTTCAAGTATCGGAAAATCAAAAGAAAACCCGTTATGCGCCACAACTGGCCGGCTGCCTATAAAATTCTGGAGATTGGCTATAACCTTGTCCAACGGATCGCCGCCGGCTAACATTTTTTCGGTGATGCCGGTGATGCGTTTTATGGTTTCGGGCAGCGCTTCGTCATAACGAACAAACGAAGAAAATTTTTGTTTTATGGTATTGCCGTCAACCAAAAGCGCCGCGACTTCAATGATCGCCGAGTTGTTTAAATCCAAGCCGGTTGTTTCAATATCCAAAACAATATATTCCATAAATAGGCTGCCGTTGTGCCATTTTATGTAAAGAATATCTCAAGCGCGAAAAATAGCAACAACCCTTAAGGCGGATTTCACAAATAGTATGTATAATAAATTTCGATACTCCGGATAATCGAATTTGTCCGGTTCGATGCCGAACAAACGGGAAAAACCTGGGATTCTGTTTGAGCTTTGATATATTCATGCTTCCAATGTACAATTAATTCAATCATTAAGCAGTAGATCTAATTTATAAAACAGCTTTAAGGCGATGGAAATGCCAAATAATATAGATACGCCGCCAGACAGCGGAATAATCACGGAATTAAATGAGCAAAATGGCGTAGACAAAGAGCCTGCCGAAAAAACCGAACAACCGGATAATCCAAAAATAGAATCAACTGGAACGGAATCATCGGCTGGCAACCCGGGTGAAATGTCAAGCTTTGAGAGCGCGGAAAAAAAATTGCGGGAAGGAGAAGAAAAAAGGGCTGTTGACTTAGAAGCATTGGAAGAGAAAGTAAAAATTGAGGAGATGCCTCCCAATTATGGCCTGATTGAATTAGCAAATAAAATATTAGGCAACCTCGAATCAGAAAAAAAGGATCCTGAAAAATGGGATCCTGGAATTGTTTCCCAGCAAGAAATACATTGGAAAGGAAAACTGAAAGAACAGCTTGCCCTAATGACCCCTGAAGATAAAGCGGAATATTTAAGGAATAAGATTGCGGGCGATTTGACGCCTTTTCTAGAAGATAAAACCAGGAAGCAAAAAGAACAACGCGAAGTGTTATTTGCCAAACAAGAAGAAGAACGCGAAGCGTTGCTTGCCAACCAATTGGAAAAAAATTTAGAAGATCCTCGCGCGACATTAGAAAGGCTTGAAAACGAAATGTTTGGTTCCAGTCCAGCGGGATACGAAGAAAATCCTCGCATTGCCGAAGAACTCCACAGGGAAAGACAACGATTTTTGAGTGCCTTGCCAAAGGAAATAAGAGATTCTATTAAACCTGACAAAATTGTTGCCGAAAAAGCCCAAAGAGCTGTAGAAAATGAGGATAAGACTGGCACAATTTCGCCAAAAGCAAGGCGAATAAAGTCATTGGTAGACGATTTTAAAGCGATTCACGAATGGTATTAAAATAATCAAATTAGAAAACCAATCGCGACCCGACTTGAATAACAAACACTGAAAACAAAAGGTCCGCAACTTTAGTTGCGGACCTTGTACAATTCTGCAGTATCGTTAGTTGGGATGGCTTTTTTGTTTTCGCTATGTTGATGCCAAAGCTCCAACTGTTTTAATTATTTTTTAAAAACGAACCTACTGGGACTGATTTTTGCAACAACTTATATTTCAGGTCGGAATATCTTCTGATCATCTCCCCGTCCGTTATCAATATCTCGCCCGAGAACTGCCCCGTCTTGTCATAATTGAATATCAATAAAGTTTTGTCGTCAAAAAGCCAAAAATCCTTGGGATTGAATCCCAGTCCCGCAATGATCTTTTGATATTCGCCGCATTCCAAAAAAAGGAATTTCTCGCCATTTTGGGAAGAATATTTCCGCCACACATCGATCTCAAACTTGATATAGTCCGATAATGGTTTGGGCGCCACGCGCACACGCTGAACAGCAATCTTTTTTGTTTTCGCGTTTTTTAACGAAGCCATCCATTGTTGGCAGAGTTTGTTTGAGTCCAGATCAAGCTTGCCTTGTTTCCATTGAGCGATATTTTCCTGTTCTCCCGGCGCCCGGTATTCCGCCCGCCCCTCAAGCCGAAAAATGCTTTTCTTGGCGCTTCTGCAATATTTGTCAAAATTGTTCATAGGCGATTGCTAGTAAAAGAAGCGCGATGCGCGCTTTCCCTATATCCACTATAACATTTTTGCCCCAAAAATCAATAAAGGACGGCGCAAATCGATAATAAACAATCCCGCGGCAAGTCGCGTGGTATTTTGCCCAAAGAAATAAAAAAACAAATACCCGGTCAGCGATTTATTTCGCGGCTCAGTATTTGTTGATGATTCCGGGCGAATTGGTGCGTCCGGTCCAGGTGCTCCAGGAAGGCCTCCAGGTTTTTAATATCTTTGGAGGCGGCGATGGCATTCAAACAGTCATTGGCGGTTTCCAGCGCTATTTCGAGGATTTCAATGATTTCAATTTTTGTGGCGACCTGGCAATTCGCGGGTTTGGCAGATGGCGAATATTGGGATGGTTGGGTAAGATCGATCAGGGCCCCGGAATTTTCGGAGGCAAATAATTTTGCCTGCCTTAAGCGCGCCAAGAACAGGTCGACCATGCCGGAATTATCCGCCACCGATACTTCGATCACATCCAACGTCCGTTGGGCGTAGCGAAGAATCGTTTTAAGCATCAGGATATCGATCTCTTTTTTTGTCGTGCCAATATCTTCGGGTGTTGCCCGGGCGTCAATTAGAAGCTTCAGTAATCTCCAATACCATTGCAAATCACTGGTTTTCTTCAACCACTCAAAACATTTTGCTGCCATTCGTAGCGATTCATCCTTGCTTAATTTGCGTTCCCGGTGGCAAGTTGCAGCCACTGTTCTTGTATTTTCAACGATCTGATCCATTTGTAAATCACACCCATATCCTAATACAAATCTTTGCGATTGCAAATATCCGGGTTATTAAAGCAGCGGGTATCCGGTTTAGATCATGATCCCCATTTGGCGCACTTGCCGCACCGCTTCGATGTGGATCTGCTCGATGGTTTTTCCTGGGGCAAGCTTAATTTCGCCGTTTTTTTGCGCTACGCCCCGGTGTTGTTGCCCGCGGGTGATTCCAACAGCGGTAATTTTTTTTGGGTTTTTGCTTTGTGATATTGTTTCCATGGTATTTTCATTAAATTATTATTTTTACCGCGCAGCGGATTAATTTCCAATTAACTTTGCTTCCTATTAGAATGTTTTTAAAAAAAAGCCCGGCTCATCGAGTGGGGCGATCTTGCGACGTATCTTGGCTCTGTTTGAATGGAACGTTAGCGTTGTTTAGAATTGTCTTAAGTAATTCTGCCGCCCTTCCCGCGATGAAGCCCATTTCTGGGAAACTGCCGTCCGAGCCGCACGCGATGATCCCATAGGCCGCGTCGGCAGCTTTTCGTGCCACATTCTCCCGCCTTTGGCAATCTTCTTTAACTGTCATATTGTTCCTCTAAGCGCATGTTTACCACAACTTATCAAAAAATCAATCATTTCCAGGACTGTATAGATTCAGGTCGCTTATCTTTTGCTGGAATGTAATTCCTTGCTTCTTTTCGGTTTTCTTTTTATGCAGGCGTTTCAGGGAAATGGAACACCTCTCGAGACCTGTTTGTTGATCCCTTTGTATTTGTACGCCGCAGATATAAATCCTTTTGAACCCCTGGCCGCTTTTCAGGATGCCGTTTATGCACGAATCAATGAATATTTCCCGCCGTTTGAATTCCGCGCCAGATTGTTCGACTTGTATACTGACTTCGATCGCGCATTCATCGGTTTTCTTTTTTGTATAAATCCGGCCATTTATAGAAATTTCGCCGGTTCCAAATCCTTGTCGCCGCAGGCGCTCAATCAATTTAGGTTCCGCAAACGCTATCATATCGATCCTCCAGGTATTATTTATTTTTGCAACACACAACGGGCAATCTAATCCAACCGCGATATTCGTTGGCAACCCGTCTTTGCTAAACACCAGTCTACTACTTTTGTCAACAAAAAGCAACTTTTCGCCCGTCCTGCCAATGTCTACAGTTTTTTTGAGGATTTTTACTAGCCATCCAATGGACTCCTCATTAATTTTGTTCCACTCCGCCAAGGCGGGATGGTCTAAAATTAATAAATTTACAATTTTTGTTACACGGGAAAATCCGGGGCCTAAAGTTATAAAAAAAGAGAAACTTGGCGGTTTCTCTGATGGTTAAGCCTTGGCTTTAATAAAATTCCGGGCGGTCGGTAAAAAAATAGTCCAGGGGCGGATCTTGTAAAACTTTCTTTTTGGCTTGCCTGGCCTGTTTCTGCAATTTCTCGCGGTCGATTTTGCAGGGCTTTGCTCCGTGCTTGGCCAGATCGTTAATAAGCTGTTGGGCGGCTTCCTTGCTTTTGAATGAGATGATCAGGTTGCCGGAATCGCAACTGAGTTTTTTTGCGCCAGTCGGATCTTTTATGATCCACAGCGCCGTTGGCGTTTTACGGTATTCTCCTCCATGAATTACGCCGATAATTATTCCTCCCGGCAAATCCATCATTTCTATGGCGATGCGTTCGACGTCATATTCTGTCGTATGCCATGATAATACTTTGCAATTTTTGTCAAAGATCTTCCGGATGTCGTCTATGCTGTCGCAAGCATAGTATTCAATGCTGTTTTTTGCTTGTACGGCGCAGATCACTTGCTTGCCCGGCGGTATTTTGAAGTTATCATCGGGCCTTTTGATAATCTCAATCTTTGTAAGCAATTTTTCGTCAATCTCTTCTCTTGGAATGTTAAACATCTATAACCTCCCAATCCGTTCTTGCCGTTATCATAAGTAATTACTCAAAAAAGTCAATTTAACTAGATTTGCCGATCAATAAAAAAGGGAGCTAAGATACTTGTTTATTGCTCCCGATTGTTTCCTTGGCCGTTGGCGGCGATTTTTCCGTTGTTGTCGGTGCGTCGATTTTTAGACCCATTTTGGGCTGTTTGGCCATTTCCCGCGATAATTTCCGTTCTTTTAGTTTTTCGGCCAGCCAGCGCGGCCAATCCCATAAAAGCGCGCCGACAACCATATAGATCGCTCCGGCCTCGAGGATAAATAAATAATCGCTGTGCCGGGCAAGATTTAGCATGCCGTAGACGAATAAAATTATTCCTACCGCAAACATGACCATTCCAACCGCGGAGTTGCCTTTGTATAATTTATCCATATCGGCAGCCTTGCGCGCGCCCATCTCTTCTTTGGTTTCCCACTTGATTAGTTGCATTTCCAACTCCTTGTTTGTCTTGATGCGTGTTCCATCTGCTAATTTCAAAGATCCAGTGAGAAAGTATATCATATTTAAACAAAAAAGCCTCGCGGCTTTTTGAAATGATTCTTTTTTACAATATGGATTATTCGCTGATTTTGTATTGGTTTTCGTTCCAGGCGGGGACGCAGGGCATAAAAATCGTCATGTGGGCGTCAAAATAGTATTTTTCGCCGGGTTCGACACAAACCAAGTCCCCTTCCTTTAAGTCCAGCGTTTCACCATTGACCACTAAAATTCCTGAACCTGCGATAACGTAAACCAGTTCCTTGCATTTGGAGTTGGTCGCGTAACCCTTTGACGGATACCGTCCTGATAAAATTCCGACTGCGCCATTAATATCATTAAAACCCAGCGGATATTCAATCACAAGACAGTCTTTGCCGTTGCATACGCTCCTGGCTTCGGATTTTTTTACAATTTTCATGTTATTAAATTTACTTGCCGAATCGGCGCTGGCGGCTGGCAAATTCGGCCAAAGCGGCGTCAAAGTCTTCGGGGGTAAAGTCGGGCAGGTATTTTTTTACGAATAACAGTTCCGCGTACTGCGATTGCCACATTAAATAGCCCGATAATCTCTGGTCGCCGCCGGTGCGGATTATCAGATCGGCATTGGGCGTCCAGATATTGTCAGAAATCGTTTGCTCGGTGATTTCTTCGGGTTTGATCCCTGTTTTTATAATATTTTTCATTGCG
>Ga0182027_10002729_pt1 | contig 28357 bp, 25 predicted proteins | sample 712E1DmetaG_FD_121300 | JGI IMG/M metagenome (GOLD analysis project Ga0182027, IMG submission 121300) | Permafrost microbial communities from Stordalen Mire, Sweden - 712E1D metaG (Illumina Assembly) | ecosystem: Environmental > Terrestrial > Soil > Wetlands > Permafrost | place: Sweden...
AATATGACCGGGAATAGATATACGATAAAATGATCCAGCATCGTTTGATATACTTTCAATGTTTATCTCAGATATTGAATAGTTTATGGTAATTGATTGTCCTTCGTTTATGACATCAGTTTTCTGCAAATTACCATTTAAAGGAAATTTGTAATTTTTTCCCGCCTGTCCACTGGCTGATGCTGCAAAAACCAGAAAAACTGCTAATAAAGTAGCCTGTTGATCTTTCCCTAAGCGCATCAATTTTAATAAATTAACACCTTGACCTAAATTCCAGAGGCAAGTTATTAAAAAATCAATATATTATGAATTTGGCTGTAAGATATTTTATGAATAATATAAGAGGTAGTGAGTATTTATTGAATTATTTCTAATCCTTGTGTATTGTCTGACATTTAAAATTGATGATATGAAGAACTTTCCGCTGGAGATATTAAAGAAAGCATTTATAATTCTAATTTTGACAGCTATAACAATTCCTGGCTTTTCTCAGGATCCACTAATTAATCTAAAATTAATAGCAGAATTATTATGCCTATAATAATTGATATTAGGATATCCTTTAAGTATTTTCTTCTACCCCTGCGATAGATTTTACTGCCCCTACGATAGATCTGAGGTTAACTTGTCATAGTATTCCAGCGCGAGTTTCTCATTCATGAAACATCTGCTTCGATCACGACCAAATCATCATTCTTTGCTATATGTTCTCTCTCCCCACATTTATCTTTTCTAATGTAGATAATATCAACTTCCCAGTGTAAAATCTTATCTGTAAACTCGCCACCGATACCATAGAGTGCAACTTTATCATTGCGTTTAATTAGAGTATAGGGTAAGCCATTCATTCTGAATTGCATTTTCAATGTATTCATAATTGCGCAATATTAAATTCTTAATGATTTTTCCGGATCAAATTGAGCCATCAATGCCGGATATAACTGACACCAACTGTGCAGTATAATTGTATACGAAACAGAAATCATAATGTTACTTAAAACGCATTAAAACAGCACATTAAATAACAGATTTCTAATTGCAATTTGTTTAAACCTCTATGTAAGATAGATCAATTAATCAACACACCTACCTGGGATTTTGGGAACAACTTTTCTAAATTGCAATCAATCAATTAATAGATCTTCACACTTGTAAAATAATTTTACGTTTAACTGTAAAATATATTTACTAAATTAGATTACATTTAAATATATATAATTGTATATCTGATATGTGCAAATATGGCATCATATTAGCACATAATTATAAAAACTTCTAAATGAAGTCAATAAATGATAGCAACATATTTTAAATTGTCCTATCGGAGTTTAATTAATAAAAAACATAACTCATTTATTTCAGTGTTAGGACTTGGTATTGGCCTTGCAACAGTAATGTTAATCGGAGCTTATATTATTAATGAGAAAAGCTTCGATAAATTCCACAAAAATTACAACACCATTTACCGGTTAGTAAATAAAACCTCCAATAAAGCTTTACTCGATAAAGAATATGCCACATCGTTTTTTAATGATTTGCCTGGTATAGAAAAAGCTTGCCGGATGAATATGTTCCCTGCTATGCTTGGCAATGAAACTAATCCTGTGAATATCGAGAGGATGGCCATTACCGATTCTACTTTTTTCCAGATATTCAGTTTCCCATTACTGGCAGGCTCACCCATAGATGTACTGAATGGGCCAAATAAAATAGTACTTTCAAGATCTCTGGCTGAAAAATTGTTCCCCAATACTTCATCAATTGGTAAGTTGGTTCGAATAAACATGAAGGAATACTGCACTGTTACAGGAATAATGCAGGATAGCCCTGTAAATTCAAGTATACAGCCAGATGCAGTGGTTTCAATTAAAACCAAGAATATGCCTTGGGAGGGAGGGGATTATTGGAATAATAATGGACGTTTTCATATAGAATTATTTCAGTATTACATATTACTTCGAAATGAAAAGGACACTTTTCAAACGCTCAAATATCTCCGGGATACTTATTTTGAGAAGTGGGCAAGTGAGAAGCCAGATCTTGTTTTGCAGCCTTTCTCTGAAATATATTCCACAACAGGAATCGATGAATCCGGGAATTTAAAACACACTAATAAGAAACTACTTTTTCTATTGCTTTCTATAGGCAGTGTAGTGTTGTTGTTAGCAATAATTAATACAATTAACATTTTGCTTTCAGAAAGTTTCGAAGAGATGAAGCGAATCTGTATACTAAAATCTGCCGGAGCTGCAAAACATCATATTGTATGGCAGGGCTTGAGCACCATCTCTCTGACACTAATTTTGTCCTTAATCGTAGCGTTGATCATCATTGACACAACACTGTCCTGGTTTAGTATAGAAGTAGAACGCCAGTTTAGCATAAAAACCTTTATAAGTCTGCCCTACCTGTTGTTTATAATCGCGACTTTTATATTATTAACCCTTGGCATTGGGCTTTACCCTTCGTTACATTTTGCAAAAGCTAACCCGATAGATCTTTTCAGGAAAAGAGGATTTAACAATTCCTCCTTCAATGGCATTTCAAAAGTAACTTTAATATTTCAGTTTGTGGCCACAATAGCCCTGTTGATATCAGTGATAACTATTGTCAAACAAACCAGATATGTTAAGATGCACCAATTGGGATATAAACCTGATTATTTATTATTTATCTCTGTTCATTATACGTTCAGTAAACAGACACTTACATTAAAACAGGAATTACTAAAGAATCCTTCCATATTACAAGCTACGGCATCATTTGGTGCACCAGGTAATGTTTATTTGTCAAGTGATAACAAAGTTAACGAAAAGGGAATGAGTTATTGGGAAATAAAATGTGATGAAGATTTCTTTTCTACACTTGATATTAAATTAAGGGAAGGTCGTTTCTTTTTGCCAAGTGAAAAAGGAAGAGCATATATTGTTAATAAAAAGTTTTATAAAGAAGCCGGGTTTAAGGATCTCTCCACAGCAACCTGTAGGTATATACCAATAGTTGGAGTTATTGAGGATTTTAATACGGAATCGTTGCATAGTGAAATAAAACCCGGCGCTATCCTCTTCTCTGATGAAGATTTGACTTGTTTAAGCCTTAGAATTTCTTCAGAAAATGTACCTAAAACACTAGATTATATTGCTAAGGTTTGGAAAAGCATGTGTCCTGATTTAACATTGAATTATTTTTTCTATGATGACATGATTGAAAAGCAATATCTGCAAGAGAGACGATTGACCGCTACAATTGGTGCTTCATCGGGTATAGCCATTTTTATTAGTTGTCTGGGGTTATTGAGTATGATTTTGTTCATAGTAAAGCGTCGCACAAAGGAAATCGGTATTCGCAAAATAAATGGTGCGAGAGTCTTAGAAGTAATGTTAATGCTGGTTAAAGACTTTGTAAAGTGGGTAATTATTGCTTTTGTTATCATCAGCCCGATTGCATGGTATGTCATGCATAAATGGTTGCAAAACTTTGCTTATAAAACAGAACTTAGTTGGTGGATTTTTGGATTAGCCGGGATTATAGCGTTAGGAATTGCTTTAATAACTGTTAGCTGGCAAACCTGGCGTGCAGCAACAAGAAACCCTGTAGAAGCGTTGCGATATGAATAAAAATTATTCCTTTCTTTTTACCTGACTTATTGCAACTTTGCTTCCCAATTCCCCATTATTACCATTAAACTGAATATCTGCAATATACGATATAATAATAACCTTATATAATGCCATTTTTGATTTGTTTCATGTAATTTCTATATTCCTATAGTATACTGCAATATAGAAACGCAACAATACTTTAAATCGCTTAATATTTAGTATTTAACTGTTTTGTTGTAATTGCACTATAATATATCTACCTATATATCAGCATTATAATTATTCAATCGTATAGCCTGGGGATTTGAAACCAGGCTTTTTCATTTCTATTAACTCACTAATCAAACTAACATGAAAACGCAACAGACAACTATATCTGAAGTAAGACTTGTCTATTGGACTAAGGTCATAGCTTCTGAAAGATTACAGGTTAAATGCTCAAAAGACGCATTTGACATATTTATGGAGAATTGGTACATGGATACTTTAGAACTGTATTAACAATATCTTACTATGTGAACATTGTCCATTTCTAAGAAATAGTTTAAATCCTTAGAATTGTTTCAGCTTTGTTTCAGTAGTAAAAAAAAGCCTCGTTATTATTAAATATCAAGGCTTTATTTGCTCAGAAAAGTACCCGGAGCCGGGATCGAACCGGCACAGCATTGCTACCACTGGTGTTTGAGACCAGCGCGTCTACCAATTCCGCCATCCGGGCATAAATAGAATTTGGTGAATATCATAAATTTCAATACATAATAAAGAACTCTTTTAACCGGTTTGGATGGCGGAATTGGCCACCCCTGCAGTCTGGCTGCTCGCTAAAAACACCCACAGGGTGTTTTATTAACGCTCGCCCCTGCCATCCGGGCATAAAAAGAACAGGCTGCGAAAATATGAAAAACTTTTGTCTTTATACTTTTGTCTTTTGTCTTTTTTTCTCCCATTCTCCCTCTCTCCCCATTACCTCTTCAATTTCAAAATTATCTCCCTGATTGCCAGCTCAATTCCCTCAGCATCATACCCACACTCCCTGTACAACTCTTCCTGTGTACCCTGCTCTACGAAATAATCGGGAATCCCGAGACGCCTGACTTCAGAGTTATATCCATTATCGCTCATAAACTCAATGACAGAGCTTCCGAACCCGCCTTTCAGCACACCATCCTCCACTGTAATGATATGTTTGAATTTCTTAAAAACGGAATGAAGAACCTCTGTATCAAGCGGAGCTACAAACCTCATGTCAAAATGTGTAATCGAGATGTTTTCTTTTGCCAGCTTATTCACAAGAGAAGAAACAGAGATCCCTGGATGGCCGATTGTTAATATCGCCATATCGTTGCCTTCACTTATCTGACGTGCTCTCCCGATTTCAATTTCAATGAATGGTTTTTTCCAGTCTGTATATATTCCTCGTCCGCGTGGATATCGGATGGAAAACGGAAAGTTATTTTTCTCAAGCTGAGCTGTAAACATCAGATTCCTGAGTTCTATCTCATCCATGGGAGCAGAGACAATCATATTAGGAATAGAGCGCAAGAATGCCATGTCAAAAAAACCATGGTGAGTTGCTCCGTCGGCACCGACAAGGCCTGCTCTGTCGATACAAAAAACCACATGCAGGTTTTGAAGCGCAACATCGTGGATTATCTGATCGTATGCTCTCTGAATAAACGATGAATAGATATTGCAAAATGGAATCATCCCCTGTGTAGCGAGGCCGGCAGAAAAAGTAACAGCATGCTGTTCCGCAATTCCAACGTCAAAGGTTCTGTCAGGCATCTCTTTCATCATAATGTTGAGGGAGCTGCCTGTAGGCATGGCAGGTGTTATGCCGGTTATCTTGCTATTAAGCTCGGCAAGTTCAAGGATAGTTCTTCCAAATACTTCCTGGTAGGTTAATGGCGTATTTACAGATGAAATATTGATTATCTCCCCGGTTTTTTTGTTGAACTTGCCTGGAGCATGGAAGGTAGTCTGGTCCTCTTCAGCCTGTTTGAACCCCTTCCCTTTAACAGTAAGGCAATGAAGAAGCTTTGGTCCCGGGATTCTCTTCAGGTCCTCAAGGACCCTTGTGAGATGCAGGACATCATGACCATCAATCGGACCGAAATATCTGAAGTTCAGACCTTCAAAAAGGTTGCTCCTGTCGAGTATTGTACTTTTGGCTCCGGCTTCAAGCTGGGAAGCCAGAGTTCGCGCATTTGGTCCAAGTCGTCCAAATATTCCAAGTATCTTCCAAACCCGGTCCTTAAACCTGTTATAAGTTTTACTGGTTGTAATATCAAGGAGATACTCCTTCAGGGCACCAACATTGGCATCGATAGCTATCTTGTTATCGTTAAGGATCACGAGTATATCTGAGTTACCAATACCTGCATTATTGAGTCCTTCAAAAGCCTGTCCGGCTGTCATTGCTCCATCTCCGATAACTGCCACAACATGTCTGTTCTCTCCTTTGGCCCTTGCAGCAACAGCCATCCCCAGAGCAGCGGATATGGAGGTTGAGGAGTGACCGGTGCCAAATGAATCGTACTCACTTTCAGCCATCTTTGGGAAACCACTTATTCCCTTATATTTCCTGTTTGTTGCGAATTTTTCCCGGCGTCCGGTAAGTATTTTATGTCCGTATGCCTGGTGTCCGACATCCCAAATGATTTTATCGTAAGGGGTATTAAAGACGTAGTGAAGAGCTACTGTTAGCTCAACGACACCCAGACTGGCTCCGAAATGCCCCGGATTATTACATACAACATCAATTATATATTGGCGGAGTTCCGAACTTACCTGCGCAAGATCGCCCGGATCGAGTTTCCTGAGATCTTCGGGAGTATATATTTTAGAGAGTAAATTCTCTTCTCTGGTCATTAGGGATGGTTAAAAGAAATAACCGTCAAATATAACAATTATTATTCCTGAGTGTTTGAAGAACCATACCCGGGATTTTCTTATTTTTGTTTCAGAATTCGATGGGCGAGATACAATTTTCATACTGCACAGAAGCTATAAATAAAATCAAAATGAGGTTATGAAGAGATCATTTTTTTACATCACGGGGTTTTTTGTGATAGTCATTTTTTCAATATCATGTGTTTCTGCAAAGAAGTACGGCAGTTTGCAGGATACCAGCAAACAGTTTATGAATGAGAGGGACACTTTCAAAACCGACAATATCGGGCTTGAAATGCAGAATAAGGAACTTAAAGCAAGGCTGGCAGTCCTTGAAAAGCAGGTTGGTACTGCAGAGCAGGATATTGCAGCGGCGCAGAGTGAACGCGACAAAGCTGTGACAGATTATAATAAGATCTCTTCTAAATATACAGAGTTGCAGAATGCGCAGGAAGATCTGATCAAGGGGAATGTGAAAGAGACTCAGAAATTACTTACTGAGCTTCAGACAGCACAAGGCAACCTGCAGAAGAAAGAAGATCTTCTCCGTCAGCTGGAACAGAACCTTGATACCAAAAAAGCCTCACTTGATGAGCTGACCTTTGAGCTGGAAAAAAGGAATGCACGGCTTGCTGAGCTTGAAAAAATACTCGATGCACAGAAAAAAATTGTTCAGGATCTGAAGACCAAAGTATCTGAAGCTCTCCTTGGCTTTGAAAACAACGGACTTACTGTAACGATGAAGAACGGCAAAGTATATGTCTCCCTTGATGAAAAACTCCTTTTCAAATCAGCCAGCTGGGATATTGATGCCAATGGGAAAAATGCATTGAAGAAACTGGCCGGTGTCCTTGAAAAAAATCCGGACATTCAGGTTATGATCGAGGGACATACTGATAACGTTCCTTATAACCCCGGTAACAGCCAGCTAAAAGACAACTGGGATTTGAGTGTAAAACGTGCCACTACTGTTATCAGAGTACTTCTTGAGGGGTCAAGTATAGATGCAAAACGATTAACTGCCGCAGGACGAAGCCAATATTCACCTGTAGATGAGCATAATACAAATGATGCCCGCCAGAAAAACAGAAGGACTGAAATTGTTCTTACTCCTGATCTGACTGAACTATATAATCTGATAAATAAATACTAGTTCAGGAAGATTACTGAAGATAATTTGATTTATTTGGAAAACTCCTGCAGGTTCACATTCATATTCTTAAGAGCCTTAAGGAGATTGTCTTCAGGCCTCAGAAAATCCTGATTTCCCCAGAATTGTGTGTCGTAGTTCTTAATAGTTTTTGCAAAGATTGAATGAATTGGTGCTAGTTCCTCATGGTCAAACCGTGTAACATTCGTTAATTGTGTTTCTGTAATGGCCAATTCAAAAAATACTTTAAACTGTGAATTGAAAAGCCTCTTTTTCTGGCTAGAAGAGAACACCAGATCACCTCTTACATGGTTTAGAAAATATCTGTTGTTCATTTTCCGGTAACTCACCGAATATTTAACTGATAATGGCCAGGTATTAAATCCGCGTGATGCGGTTGTGATATAGGTATCTTTCATTTTATGGATCAGCTTCGGGTTGATTTCGAATTCCGCATTAAGGATCCCATAATCTACTGTATTTATATATATAGTGCCTTTAAAAAGAGGCAGATCAACGTTTTCGTGTTGCTCAAACTCAATTGCATAGGCGGCTTCATTATCGTAGGTTACAATATCTGTCATCCTGTAAGTGTAGTCTGTCATACTTTCCAGGCTTATAAAATCAAAGATGTTTTTAGCCCCGTCAAGATCAAGACATGTACTGAGTCCTGCTTTAAGTCTTATTGCAAGGGTGTCGCTGCGATCGGTGTTTTCAATCTTTCTGCTTTTATAAACTTTAATCTGATCTCCCAAAAGAGTTCCGGAATAGGAACTTTTATAAATCTGCAGGATTGCTTCGGAATAGGTTTGAAGTTCAGATTTTTTCAATACACCTTCCCTGTAAAACCCTGTCATTAATACAGGTGTATTTCCGAAATTCTGGGGTATTGATTTAAGTGCACGGTAGATTATTTCCTGTGGATTCTGATTTTTGATGATGATCTCGGGGATAGATATGAATTCTCGTTTCATCCTGATTGTCAGGTTATTTTCAAAGGCTTTTTTTACAGGGATTTCTTTTCCCAGATATCCCAGATATGAGACAGAGAGAGTGTCGTTAACTAAATTAGGCGTGATTTTCATACCGAAATCACCATTATTATTGGTAACAGTTCCTTTTCCCTTGTTCTTTAATGCAAGTGTTGCAAATGGCAATGGTTCGGAATTTTCATCATCAATTATTTTCCCTGTGATGTATTTTACATTTTCCGGATTTATTGAATCAGCCGGAAGCAGAGTACGTTTTTCGGCATGTGAAATAATTATATATCTGTCAATTACCGAAAATATGAGGGAATCGTTTTTAAGAATACTATCCAGGATAACACTAAGTTTTGTGTTGTCAAATGTCATCATCGTTTTTTTCTCCTGGTCTATCAGACGGCTGTCGTAAGTAAAGTTATATCCTGTTTGCCTGGAGATGATATCAAGGGCGCTGCCTGTTTTTACTGTTCCGGCCCTGAAGGTAAATATAGAGTCAAGAATGCCCTGCTGGCATTCCGCTCTTTGTGGAAGAATCATCAGAAGGAATAATGCAATGGCCAGGAACTTAATGCAGATATTGCCATTGAGAGATGACATTTTTCGGCGATGAGTTATTTTTTTGAAAGATGGTAAACATTGCCATCTTTAGTATAATTCAGATTAAAGCTACGACAAATTATATTAATTATTGTTTCCTGCGATGAATTAACAATAGGGGCATGCCAGGGGTTTTCGAGTATAAGCGAATCATCAGCAATAATATCCATATCATAGACTCTCTTAAGATCTTTGAACACAACGCTAAGCTTCTGTCCGCTGTAATCAAGGTACCCGGTATTCCATGAAAGATAGTTTGGATTCGTGTTTAGAACTTTAGCTGCAGCTTTTGAATTCATAGTGCCAACAAAACCCGGATCGAGCTGAATTGATTGTGATCCTGAATTATCAGATACCAGAACTTTTCCTGTTTTTACGAAGACTTCAACAGCAGATTCCCTGTTATTTGTTATCACATTGAAGGATGTTCCGACAACTTTTACTTTAGCTTTACCGGCATCAATTATAAATGGTTTTGATTTATCAGGTGATATTTCGAAGAAAGCTTCTCCGGTAAGTTTTACATCCCTTCCTTTTATCCCAAAATTTTTTCTATAACTGAATTCAGAATTTCTGTTCAGATAAATTTTACTTCCATCAGGAAGCGTAACCAGAACATTCTTCTGATCATTTCCTGCTAAGACAGTAATTTTTTTACTAAAATAACCTGAGTTATTCATGTAAATTGCAGCAGTTCCCAGACTTAACAATATGAGAGCAACAGCTGCAATTCTCATGAACGTGTTTTTAATAAAGCTGATCCTGACAGGGCTTTCATTTATTTTAAGATCATTTTCCATCAACCTTGAATGAACATTATTCCAGGCTTTATCAACATCTATTTCCTCTGTATTATTCATATTCTCCAGCTCTTTCCACTTTTTACCTGAATCATTTTTGTCTCCGGCCATGAACCGGCTCAGGAGATCTGTCTGTTCACCCTTTTCATCTGAAAGTATAGAGGCAAGTTCCTCCCATTCCTTATCAGTGAATCTCTCTGTGTTTTTCATCTTTTTCATTATAGTGTTAATTCCTTTCTGAATTCTTTTAACGCCCTGCCCATATTAGCTTCAACTGTCTTAACCGAGACTGATAGTTTTTCAGCAATCTCGTTATATTTAAGTCCTTCAAATCTGCTCATTGTAAATATCTTTCCGCATCTTTCGGGAAGTCTTTCCAGTATCCTTGCCACTTTCTCCTGCAGCTCTTTGTAATTAAGGATGTCGGAAGGACTCTCCTGACTTTCTGATTGATGGTATGAAATCTCTTCAGCATGTCGCTCTACAACCCTTTTATGTTCAATATGATGCAGGCATTTGTTATGCATCGATCTGAAGAGATACCCATTCAAAGAACTTTCAATATTTAATTTTTCCTTATCCTGCCAGAGTCTGAAAAACAGATCCTGAACTATTTCTTCAGCAGTGTCATGATCTTTTATCAGAGTCTTAGCGTATCGAACCAGGGAAACATAGGAGGATCGGAAAAGCGACTCAAACTGTCCTCCATCGCCATTTCTGATCCTCCGTATTATCTCAGTATCCCTGATCATTTATCTAATCTTATTTGTTTTCCGGCCTGTCGCTGAATTTAAGCTTTCTGCTAAGTCTGCGTATTGCTGATTCAATACTCTGGTCGGGTTCAATCACGTTATAATCTCCCCAGAATGCCTTATCAGTAAATGCGGTAACTTTTTCGGAAAATACATCATTGTATTTTATCTTATCTTTCCCTGCAAATTTAATAACTTCCTGGTCAGTACGATCTGTTATTGCTATTTCTGACATTGTAGTATAATAAGTATTGAAGAGTTTTTTATTCCAGTCAACTTTAAATTTGACTTCAGCTCTGGAGTATTCGAAGTGCCATTTGCCTCCCTGTTCACGATATTTGGTTCTGTATGTTGCAATTACCGGAGTTATTTTCATTCCAAGCGGTTTTTTCCTGATAAATATTGATTGTGCAGCTTCCTTGTTTGCAAGATTGAATCCAAATTCAGCTTCAGTTATTGCATATGATTCCATTTCAATGTACAGGCTACCCATGAATAAAGGTAATTCTACCGATGGTTTTTGAATAAAGTCGATTACATAATGTGGCTTGCCAGCTATTTCAACAACACCTGAAATCTTGTAATTGTAATTTTGCATGGCCTCTCTGGTCAGAACAGATTCGGTGTTTTTAGCGAGATCAAGTTCCAAAACGGTTACAGGCCCACCCTGGAGTTTAAACAGAACTGTATCCATTTTTTCGACATCGGAGCTTTTCCTTCCTTTATAGATCCTTGCCCCATCAAAACGCAAATCGTTGTTATATGGTGCTTTGAAGATCTCTACTACTGCTTCTCCGATTGATACGTATGTACGGTTCTTTCTGATAGTCTCTCTGTAGAATGCTGTCATAAGATTTGGCACTGACTCGTAGTTTTTACCAATATTGCTGATAGCTTTCTCGACTATACTGACAGGATCCAGAGGCTTTACAACTATCTCTTTTATAGGAATAGGAGCTGCTTCAAGAGCAATAATGTTTTTGGAACCGTTCTCTTTAAGCTCACTGAGTGGGATAGTCTTATTTTTATATCCTATAAAAGATACCTCCAGAGATTTTGAGGTCGAAAGATCACCGACTTTAAGTGTGAATTCTCCATCGATGTTAGTTACAATTGCTACGTTGGATTCCTTTACCGCAACAGTAGCAAATACCAGCGGAGCTCTGCTTTCTGCATCAACTACCTTACCTTTGATTACTATTAGATTCTGCTGGGGACCTTTCTTATTACCTGAAGAGTTCCCTGCAGTTGCAGTCTGTGCCATAAAGGCCAGCAGAAGGACAACTGCGATTAACGAAATGTTTTTTAAAGTTTTCATGGCGTTTAATTATTTAAGTTTAAGATTTGAGTTCATTTAATTTTCGAATACTGTATTCTTTCCATTTCAATCCTAAGACCATTTGGCTTATGTCTTACCCTATTATCTTTTAAAAATATTTTGTAAGAATACCAAATTTGATCTTTGAATAATTGATTTTCAAGCGATTTGGACCGTTATTGAAATGATTATTAAGAGTCATTTACTTTTAATATCTTACATTCATGTATTTTGTTAATAAATGATTGAGTCCGTAATTAAACCTATTAATCTTTTCAAGTCAGGATATTCATTTCTGCATAGTTCCCTTACCGGCAAAGCTGATATTAAAGGTATGCCAGTATCGGTCAGTGCAGAACTTACAAATAACTGTAACCTTCAATGCCCCGACTGTGCGTCCGGATCGGGTTTGATGAAACGAAAGCGAGGTTTCATGGATATTGAATTATTTAAGAAGGTTATGAAGGAGCTTGATCCCTATCTTTGTAATGTGAATCTTTATTTTCAGGGAGAACCCATGCTGCATCCTTTATTCTTCTCTTTTGTGGCTAATTGCCTGAAATCCAATTGCGTTGTTTCCACTAACGGTCATTTCCTGTCAGAGGAAAGTTCAGAACTGATTGTCAGATCGGGATTAAAAAAGCTGATAGTATCTCTTGACGGCATGAATCAGGAAACTTATTCAGTTTACCGGGTTAATGGACGAGTGAAGAGCGTACTCGAGGGATTGATCAACGTGACACAGGCGAAAAAAAAGCATAATTCATCTTTGAAAATAGAGATACAGTTACTGGTGAACCGGTTTAACGAGAATCAGATACCAGCGGTGAGACAATTTGCAAGGAGCCTTCATGCGTCGCTGAGCTTGAAATCTATGCAGATCATAGATAAAGAGAATATAGACTCATGGCTGCCCTCAGAGGGGAGATTCAGAAGATACAAAATAATGGAAGGGGAGTATGCCATTAAAAATTCCTTACCCGACAGATGTGCAAGACTCTGGTTTAATCCTGTAATTACCTGGGATGGAAAAGTAGTTCCCTGTTGTTTTGATAAAGATGCTGAATATATAATGGGTGACCTTAATCAGGATACATTCAGTGAAATATGGAATGGCCCCAAATACATGATTTTCAGGAAGAGCATTCTGATGGGGCGAAATATGATAGAGATGTGCAGGAATTGTACCTCGGGATTAAGAGGAGCGAGATACTAGAACCCCTCTGTCGCTTCGCGCCATCCCGCTTAGGCGGGAAAAACTCATAAGATAACCAAATTTCTCCCCCCTTGGGGGGAGTGCCCGAAGAGCCTGCCCCGCAAAGCGGGGGCGAGGGGGTTAGGAAATTCTACACCGTCATTACATCTTTCTCTTTCAAAGCCATCACCTTGTCAATTTTTGTATTGTAGGTGTGAGTCATCTCCTGCACTATGTCAACAGCTTCTTTTTCGAGATCTTCAGGCAACCCGTCTTTAAGGAGTTGCTTCAATTCATCATTTGCCCATTTTCTCGCAGTACGTATACTTATCTTGGCAGTTTCTCCCTCATTTCTTACCTGCTTAACAAGCTGGTGTCTTCTTTCTTCTGTCAGAGGGGGTATATTTATACGGATAAGTTCACCGTTGTTAACCGGTGTAAGGCCGATATTTGCAGCCATAATTGCTTTCTCTATTATTCCAAGCATATTCTTTTCCCATGGCTGTATTAAAATGGTTTTGGGATCGGGAGTATTAATGTTGGAAACCTGGGTTAATGGTGAATTAACTCCGTAATAGTCGACTGTAATGCCATCGAGAAGAGCAGGATTGGATCTTCCGGCACGAAGACGGGCAAGTTCATGTTCGAGGTGCTCCAGGGCTTTTTCCATTCTATCCCTTGTCTCTTCGGTTATAAGTTCAATTTCTTCGTTCATATGGTTCAGGTTAGAGAGTCGTACAACAAAATTAGTAAAATACGTGGAATATCAATGGACTACTCAATTGCTGACCAGAGTCCCGATAGTCTTTCCATCAACCAGTTTACTAAGATTGCCGGGTTTATTCATATCAAATACTACAACAGGCATATTATTCTCTGAGCACATTGTGAATGCTGTGGAATCCATTACTTTAAGTCTTCGTTTAATAACCTCTTCGAAGGAAATAGTATCAAATTTAACTGCTTTTGGGTCTTTTTCAGGGTCGGCGGTATAAACACCATCCACTCTTGTACCCTTGAGAAGAACATCTGCTCCGATTTCAACTGCTCTGAGCGCTGCTGCAGTATCCGTAGTAAAGAAAGGATTACCTGTTCCTCCGGAAAGGATACAAACCGTATTGTCTTTCATTGCTTCAAGAACCTTGTCCCTGTTATATAATTCTCCTACCGGCTCCATCCTTATTGAAGTAAAGACCTTGGCTTTAGCGCCCAGCCGGTTTATGGCGCTCTCAATGGCGAGACTGTTTATTATTGTGGCCAGCATTCCCATCTGATCGCCTTTTAATCTGTCAAACCCTGATTCGGTTCCACTCAGGCCCCGGAAAATATTCCCGCCACCAACTACAATGGCAACCTCACAACCTTTCTTAACAACTTCAAGTACCTGGTTTGCATATTCTTCAAGAACGGAATCGCTGATTCCCTGGTTCCCGTTTCCGGCCAACGATTCGCCGCTAAGTTTTAATAGAATTCTGGAATATTGCATAATGATCAGGTATTTAGTGCAACGAAATTAATAAATCTGCAGGTAATTAGGAAGAGTCTATTTCTTATTGAGAGCAAAATATAGCTTTTAATATTTTAAAAATAGTTTCTGCCCTTAAAACTTATCATTTCATACAACAAAGAAAGAGGTTAATAAAAAAACTAGTATTTTTGATAATAGCAAAAGGATAATGTGTAATTTAAGAGGACCTTAATTAATCAAAAAGAGTTCTTAGTCGTTACATTGTAAAACATTTTTGTGGAAGGGATCCCGAATTGGCTAAAATGATAGCAAAATTACTTTTTCTATTCATTTTTGTTGTCAGGTTAGCCTTTAGTTCAATATATTTATTACTATCACAACATGTTGGTCATAATTTCACAGATTTTTGGGCATAGCAATAATCCTATTTTAAATGTTGTGGGAACTTGCTGGTTTCGGTAACTGATTAACTAGACATGATATTAATCAATATAAGTGAATAATGACTAATGGTATAATAAAATTCAAGATGCTTGTTCTATTGTTAATTTTCACTCAATAGAAAAATCGTTCTCTTGAGAAACAAGACAGATTTCCATTATTCGTAAAAGAAGACAGGTCTCTTATTAAATAACATAATAAATAACAAAGTGGAAAATCAAAATCAAGAAAGCGTTCCGGGACAACAAACTATAAATATTCAAATCCCGTCAGCAGACAGCATTGCTAGCAGACGTTCCCTTATACCGGTTATGTTTGGCGTGGTAATCATTTTATTTTTCTTTAATTTTTTTACTGTTAGTTGTGGTGGGCAGAAAGTCGGTAGTGTGACAGGTATCAATCTTGTGACAGGGACTGAACTTAAAGACCATGATTTGTTTTCTGGAGGTGAAACACAAGGGGGGAAAATTCCTGCAAATATGTGGGCAATAATTGCATTTGGTGCTGCCATTTTTGGGTTGGGAGCTTTCTTGATTAAAGAGAAGAACGAATCTGTCATTGGTACTTTGGCTGGTACTATTGGTTTTGGCTCCTTGATAATATTGCAATTTGTAATTAAAAATTCTGTTGATAAGAAAGCCGCAGGTAGTCCTATTCAAACAGATTTTGAGTTTGCTTACTGGGGAGCACTTATTGCGATGGGTATTTCAGGTTTCATCAGTTATCTTAGAATGCAAAAAACAAATAAAGTAATTTTCAATATTGTTCCAGCATCAACCCCAACAATTTCAAATACTGAAAATGTCACTCAAACTCAGAACCATATTAAAGATTTTCAGGACACGAGCAAATTTGACTTGGAAGAATGGTTTAATAAAAATAAAAAAATGGTTATAGGAGTTCTTGCCTCATCTATAATTTTATTCGGAGTTTATTATTTTTTTATTAAGTACAACCCAGTTAAGGATGGCAAAAATGGATCTGTGACATTTTGTGATTGTTCAACAAAATATAATGAAGCAATTATAAAAGTAAATGAAGAATTTATTAACACATTTAATACATATGGTTTTAAGAAAAGACAAGAAGCAAGAAGTAAATTACTGGTATTACAGAATTCAGCTAATTCGGAATATTCTATTTGCGCTAATTCTGCTCAACAAAAGTATAATAAATTGAGAAACCGTTATCTTAATGATAAAGAAAAACTAGGGAAATTTGATTTAGCTTACACTCAATCAACGGCTTGCAATCAGGCGAGTCAAAATAAACTCTCCACATTATATGTGGAAATTGAAAATAAAATTACCTCAATAAAAGATCCTTTGCCTGATATTGATAAAATAAAATCTGACTTATTAGGTCATAAAATTTTGACTTGGAATTTTGAGGCGCTATCTGAATTTAATCAAGCAAATATTCTAAATATAACACAAGGGTCTAATATTATTGAGTTTCATGTAAAATTACATTTATTAGGTTTTAGAAACCCCGAAACAGATATTCATGATGCAGAAATTCTCGTAACTTATAATCAATCTAATAATGGGTGGAACTTTAATGATGTTAAGCCTATTTATTACACCCAAAATTATATAGGACTAGTTAATCAGTGGACAGCGATAAATTTCAATAATTTACCTCATGTAAATTATTCAATAATTCATAATGAGCAGAAGTTTTGGATTCAGGATGGTAGTTATGGAACCAAGTATAAGGGGGGGCCAGGAGGTGACCAATATCATTTAAGTAGTAACGAAATTTATATAATGAGTAGAGAAGAATTTCCAATCACACTAACTTTTAAATTCTCGCCAAACAATTAGAGTTCACAAAGATTCTAATCTCAAGCTTGCAAAGAACTAAATTGAAATGTTTTTACTTTGACCTCTCTTTTACCCAGCGAAGATTCAGGAATGGTTGTCTTTGCGTACTTTGAGGTTATTTCTTAAAAAAATCCCCGGTCAAAAACGATTGACCAGGGATATCCTTTTAAATTTAATATTATCTATTTAAGAAATAATCTACGCTTTGTTTTTCTCGATTTCCTTCCATACCAGAGCGCTTGCTCCAAGAATAGCTGCTGAACTCTCTTTCAGCTCTGAAAAAAGGATTTTAACTTTATTTCGGAAGACCGGCATAAGGTGGCGTTCCACACTCTCTTTAGTAGGTTTCAGAATATAATCACCTGCTGCTGCTGCACCTCCGAAGAGAAATATTGCTTCCGGGCTCAGATAATGAACAGTATCGGCTAAGGCACGGCCAAGAATTTCCCCTGTTATCTGGAATACCTCTTTAGCAATACTATCTCCTTTTTCAGCTGCATCAAAAACAACTTTTGATGACATTTCGCTCATTGGGATATTTAAAAGCGGGCAATCCGGAGGATTATATTTTGCCAGGAGTTCATACACAGTACGTTTAATACCTGTAGCAGAGCAATAAGCTTCAAGATGGCCAAGACCTCCACAACCGCAAAGACGTCCTTCAGGAACAACGGTTACATGTCCGCATTCACCTGCAAAACCATCTGAACCGTAAACCAAATCGCCATTAACGATCAGGCCGCTTCCAAGTCCGGTGCCGATAGTCATCATTGCAAAATTTTTCATCCCCTTTGCACCTCCATAGATCATCTCCCCAAGGGCAGCTGCATTGGCATCATTAGTCAATTTTACAAATTTAAATTCAGGAAAATTATTATGTATAAGTGAAGCAAAATTAACAACACCAACAAAAGGCAGATTCGGAGCGTATTCTATAGTACCCGTGTAGTAATTTGCATTCGGAGCACCAATGCCAATGCCCATAATTTCTATCTGGGGATTTATCTGTTTTACAACTTCAATGGCTTTTTTAATTTCTGCAGTCAGATCGCTTACATATTTGCTTACTAATGCATCAGAAACAGCCTGAGTCATATGTGGGTTTTCCATTTTCTGCGGAGTTGGCATCTGTGGTTTTCTTTCATACAACACATTACCTTCGCTGTCAACTACTCCGATCGCAGTATTAGTTCCACCTATATCAATTCCAATTGATACCCTTTTCATATATATAGTTTTTTAATATTAATAATGCATTATGCTTAATTTATAGACACAAACAGAGTTTTTTGATATGTACTGTTAATATCTATTTTTCAATCAAATTAATTCAATCTATTTGGTTTTGCTTCCCTTAAAAGCAAAGAAGACAATGTAGAGGTAAGATACAAGAGGCACCAGTAAAGCAGCACGAACACTTATACTATCAGTGAAATAGCCCATTAATAATGGAATCACCGATCCACCCACGATCATAGTATTGATAATCCCTGAAGCCATTGGCATCTCAAAGTTGTCAAGATTTTTAACTCCCAGTGCAAAAATATTCGGGAACATAATAGAGTTAAAGAAACCTATCGAAAGTAGCGCCCAAATACCAACATTTGCACCAAGGATTGTTGCAGAAAATACTAGTAATGCCCCAATAATGGCAAATACGCCTAGCATAACATTTGTTTTCCCTTTTGAGATGTTCATTGCCAGGAAATTAACTATAGCAATACCTAAGAATATAAGACCGTAAATTGGTTGAGAATTGAAAACAAAAGTACCTTTTATAATCAGGCTGCTTGTTACTAACCAGCCTACAAAAAATGCTAGTAAAATTACTGCGCCAGAGTACATTAATTTTTTTCTGCTTTCCATACCACTAAGGTTAATAGATCCAAGGAAACGGCCAACCATAGCACCACCCCAATACATTGCTGCCCACTTTGCAGCTTCTCCAATTTCCATTCCACTTTGTTTAAGATAAGGAACGATAGCTGTTGAAATACCAACTTCAGCGCCTACATAAAAGAAAATTGCCAGAGCCCCCAGTAAGACATGAGTATGTTTCCATATGCTCTTCCTGCCAACTACTTCCTCCCCGCCAATTATTTCAGGAAGTTTCATGAAGTAAATAGCTAATGCAATCAATAATACAATTCCACCGATTATAAGGAATGGAGTCTGTACAGCTGTTGGTCCCATTGCTATGGCAGCAGGTGTCAGAACTAAAATTCCAACAATAAAAGGAGCGACTGTAGTAGCCAATCCATTTAATGCCTGAGCAAGATTAAGCCTTGATGAAGCGGTTTCTTCTGAACCAAGTGCAGCAACATAAGGATTTGCAGCTGTCTGAAGAAAAACCACTCCGGTTGCCATCACAAAAACTGCACAAAGGAAAAGAGCGTAAGAAGGTACAGCTACAGCAGGATAGAATAAAAAGCTACCTACGCTTATAAGGAGTAATCCAATAATAAGCCCCATTTTATAACCTGTTTTCTTAATGATTTTCCCGCATACAAATGAAAATGCAAAATATGCGAAAAAGAATACTCCATTGACAAGATTTGCCATGAAGTTGCTCAGGTGAAAGGTCGCCTGAACCTGATCTTTTAAAGCAATGTTAAAATTGGTAATGAATCCGAAAATAAAAAAGATCATTAACATTAGGGTCATTCCCATCCGTAAATTGCTATTTGACTGTTCTTTCATTTAGTGGTTTTTTTTTGTTATGGATAAGTAAATTACTTTATTAAATGCAATGAACAAATTTATTAAACTAATTGAATTAAACTAATGAAATAACATTTCGTTTTTTATAAAAACCATCTTGATTCGTTTTTTGCTGAAGCAATGACAGTGCAATTTAAGCTAATGTTTGGGGTATGATATAAAAAAAGTGGCGCCCTGAAGCGCCACCACATAATGAAATTATGAACCTACGTATTATAAATTTAAAGTATAACGTTTGAAATCGGTTACTGTAAGGTCCTTACTGGCAGATTGAAGATACTGTTTGATGGTCATCTTGTTATCCTTTACGAAATCCTGATTGAGAAGTGTGCTTTCCTTGAAGAATTTAGCAAGTTTACCCTGTGCGATCTTCTCAAGCATTTCTTCAGGTTTACCATCACGTCTTGCCTGTTCTTTTCCAATTTCGATCTCCTGTGCAATTGTCTCAGGTTTTACAAAATCTTTATCGATAGCAACCGGGTTCATTGCAGCAATCTGCATTGCAACATCCTTATAAACCTGAATGTCTATTCCTGATTTTGTGAAACCAACAAGAGTTGCAAGCTTATTACCCGGATGAATATATGCCTGAACATGTGGAGCTTCGATTTTTTCATAATATGAAAGTTCTACTTTTTCACCAATGATACCTAAATACTCAATGATCTTTGAGGCAACAGTACCGCCATCAAGCGGGAGAGATTTAAGTCCTTCAAGATCATCAGGTTTTTTAGCGAGTGCGAGATCGAGAATTTTGGTGGCAAATGCAATAAAATCTGCATTTTTGGCAACAAAATCAGTCTCACTGTTAAGAACGATAATAGCTCCCATTTTTCCATCGGGATTCACTTTTGAGAATACCACACCTTCTGTGGCATCTCTGTCGGCACGTTTATTTGCAACAGCCTGTCCTTTTTTACGAATTATTTCAATTGCTTTATCAAAGTTGCCTTCAGATTCTTCAAGAGCCTTTTTACAGTCCATCATCCCTGCCAGAGTAACTCTTCTTAATTTAGCAACATCAGCAGCATTTATAACAGCCATAGTAATATCTTTATAAGTTTCAATTTAGTTTTTACAATTCTTCTTCAGTCTCGTCAGCGACTTTAACGATATCTTCTTCTTCATCAGATTCATCATTAAGATCATCATCAACCTCAACCTCTTCCTCTTCTTCAACTATTGCTTCGATAATGGCAGCAGGAATATCTTTTGTCTCGAGCTCTCTACGCATAACTTTCTTGTCTTTCGGCTGAGGCTCTTTGTCTTTTTCAATCTTTCTTTCATTAAGACCTTCTTCAATTGCCTGGCAAAGGATCCCAATTATCAATGAAATCGACTTTGAAGCATCGTCATTTGCAGGAATCGGGAATTCGATATCGGAAGGATCGGAGTTGGTATCAACCATCGCAAAAACAGGGATTCCGAGTCTTTTTGCTTCTCTAACCGCAATATGTTCTTTGGTAACATCAACAATAAAAAGTGCTGAAGGCAGCCTTGTAAGGTCTATTATACTTCCCAGAGTTTTTTCCAGTTTGGCTCTCTGGCGTGTAACCTGTAATCTCTCACGTTTTGAAAGGTTCAGGAAGGTTCCGTCTGTTGCCATCTTGTCGATGGATGACATTTTCTTAACTGCCTTACGAATAGTAGGGAAGTTGGTAAGCATACCACCAGGCCAGCGTTCCGTTACATAAGGCATATTAACTGCTTTAACTTTTTCGGCAACAATCTCTTTTGCCTGTTTTTTTGTTGCAACGAACAGTACTTTTTTACCTGATTTGGCAATATGTTTCATTGCTGAAGCAGCCTCATCAATTTTTACTACTGTTTTCTCAAGATCAATAATGTGAATACCGTTACGCTCCATAAATATATAAGGAGCCATAGCCGGATTCCATTTTCTCTTAAGGTGTCCGAAATGCACACCTGCATCAAGTAATTCTTTAAAATTTGTTCTTGGCATTTTTTGGTTTATTAAGTTTACATTCTTTCAATCAATTGCAAAGTAGCTCCAGTTAAGGAAGTCTTTACAATTTAGATACTAAACTTGCATCTATAACGACTGACTATTCAATTCTAACGTTTACTGAACTGGAATCTTCTGCGGGCTTTTGGCTGGCCTGGCTTTTTCCGTTCAACTTCACGTGGATCGCGAGTTACGAATCCTTCGGCTTTGAGTTTGCCTTTGCATTCAGCATCCATCATGATAAGAGCTCTTGTTATTCCAAGACGGAGAGCTTCAGCCTGGCCTTTTACTCCACCACCGTCGAGATTGACATTGATATCATACTTCTCGACAACATTCATAAGAACCAATGGTTGTGTCACAACATACTGAAGTGTCTCAGCGCCGAAATATTCTTTATAATCCCTGCCATTCACAGTAATTTTACCTTTGCCATCGCTTAAATATACGCGTGCTACTGCTGCCTTTCTTCTTCCAAGAGCATTGATGGTTTCCATATCTGTTGCTTAATATTTTTTAAAGTTCAATTTTTTTAGGTTTCTGTGCTTCATGCGGATGTTCTGCTCCGGCATAAACATGCAAATTTCTGTAAAGAGCACTTCCAAGCCTGTTTTTAGGCAACATCCCTTTTACAGCTTTTTCAACCAATCCAATCGGATTCTTTTTCAAGAGAGCTTCAGCAGTTGTAAATCTCTGGCCCCCCGGGTATCCTGTATGCCTTACATAAACTTTATCCGACCATTTTTCACCTGTCAGATCGATCTTTTCCGCATTAATAACAACTACATTGTCACCACAATCAACATGCGGTGTAAAATCGGTTTTGTGCTTTCCTCTTAGCATTGAGGCAACAACTGATGCAAGTCTTCCCAGAACTTTACCTTCAGCGTCAATAATTACCCATTCCTTGTTTACAGTAGCTTTATTTGCTGAAACTGTTTTATAACTTAAGGTGTTCACTAGTTCTTATTTTTAATTGATACACTTATATTTAATGTAATTGCCCCATTATTTTGAGGTCTGCAAAAATACAACATATTTCCTAAAAAAAAAGAAATCTGTCTAGAATTTATTTTTGTTATGCAAAAGTAGGTTAATTTTACCTCCGGAAAGATCAGTTTTGTAATTTTAATGATATCCTTTTACCTCTCCCCAACCCCTCCCCCAGGGGGGAGGGGCTAAAAACAAGAAGATCATTTGCTTACCCCCTTCTCTCTTGGGAGTAGGGGGAAGGGGGATGAGGTAAATCAAGAGCAAAAAAGGTGATTTAGGTTATTAAGATAAAACGAGACCTTCAGGTTGTATTTGCAGTTAATTATTAATTTTTAAGTGAATATCAGAATGGGGAAAGATAAATTCTATCTCAACAGGGCAATTGAAATTGCCTCAAATGGTATTAATGATGGAGGAGGACCCTTTGGCGCGGTCATAGTAAAAGATAATAAAATTATCTCTGAAGCCTGTAACAGGGTTGTTTTGAATAATGATCCGACAGCTCATGCTGAAATACTTGCCATCCGGCAGGCAGCTTCTGTATTACAATCTCACGATCTGAAGGACTGCACTCTGTATACTACCTGTGAACCTTGTCCGATGTGCCTGGGAGCAATTTACTGGGCAGGAATAAAAAATGTAGTCTACTCCTGCGATCGATATGATGCAGAGGATTCAGGATTCAGTGATAAAATGATATACAACGAAATTATGCTTGACCCTTTAAAGAGGAAAATTTCCTTTATAAGGTTAATAGATCCCGGTGCTAAAGAGATATTCAGGAAATGGGACGAACTGGAAAATAAGATTGCTTATTGAACTTATGAATGAAGGTATAAGATTATCAAAAGATTTTTATACCAGGGATGTTCTGGATGTTGCTCCTGATCTTCCGGGTAAGATATTGGTTATAAAATTGACAGGCGGAATTTTTGAAAGGTTCAAGATCACTGAAGTTGAGGCATATCGTGGTTCTGAAGATAAGGCCTGCCATGCTTCAAAAGGGCGAACATCAAGAACCGAAATAATGTTTCATGAAGGAGGCAGGCTTTATATTTATCTTATATATGGAATGTACTGGATGCTGAATATCGTTACGGGCGATGAAAATAATCCCCAGGCAGTCCTTATCAGAGGTGTAGAAGGTTTTTCCGGACCTGGAAAACTGACAAAATCGCTTGGTATAAATAGCTCATTTTATGGAGAAGATCTTGTTCTCTCAGAAAAGATCTGGGTTGAAGATTCAGGATTAGTTCATCCTGTTAAAAATGGTCCCAGGATACGTGTTGAGTATGCAGGGGAATACTGGAGGAGCAGACCATGGAGGTATTATCTGTAAAAATTTATATCTCCGGTTACTTCCTCATCCCTGACCCCAAATAACTCTCTCTCCTTGGTTTTCTGCCCCCCATTGGGGGTGTTGAAAAAGATCTTTTTAACCACAAAGTACACAAAGTAGGCACAAAGTACACAAAGGTAAAATCCTATATTTCAGATCTTTGTGATCTTTGTGTTAATCCTTTGTGACCTCATTGGTTAGTGGATTTCAGCTTTTTCAACAGCCCCTAATTCTTGAACATTTAGAAAATACCCTTAAACATCGAGGATTAACCCATTTAGGGGAGCAAGGGGGCAAATGGCTTGTTAAAGAGATGTTAATTAGAACTGTAAATGAATGCATATAATTTTTTTTTACGTTCTTTGTTCAGAAAATTAATCAAAAACAATTCTTTTATGGATTCAATTTGGGGCAACTGGCGTCGCTGGAATAACCTTACAGGATGGTTTATATTTATTATTTCTTCAATTGTCTATCTTCTGACCCGTGAGCCAACTGTAAGCTTCTGGGATTGTGGTGAATTTATTCTTGCGGCATTTAAGCTCCAGGTAGGACATCCTCCGGGAGCTCCCCTGTTTCTTATGATGGGAAGAGTGGCCACTCTTTTTGCAGGAAGCGATACTTCCAAAATTGCTATTACAGTAAACACTCTTTCAGCTCTATGCAGCGGATTTGCAATTTTGTTCCTTTTCTGGACAATTACCCATCTTGTCCGCAAAGTTTTTATGAACGGGAATGAACTTGAGTCAAAACATGTACCTGCCATCCTGGCAAGTGGTGTACTGGGAGCACTGGCATATACATTCTCAGATACTTTTTGGTTTTCTGCAGTTGAAGGTGAGCTTTATGCACTCTCGTCACTTATCATTGCCCTGGTCTTCTGGGGCATGCTGAAATGGGAGGAAGAAGAGGATAAACCCTATTCAGGCAGATGGATCATTCTTATTGCATATATGATGGGACTGGGACTTGGAGTGCATCGTCTCAACCTTCTGATTATTCCTGTTCTTGTTTTTGTATACTATTTTAAGAAATATGAAGTTACAACCAAAGGGATTATCAAAACAAGCCTGGTTGCGCTTGTTCTTCTCTGGCTGATGGTGTTTGTAATTATGCCCGGAGTTCCGGAGGTTGCCGGATGGTTTGAATTGTTGTTCGTAAATATACTGGGATTACCTTATAACAGCGGTCTGTTGTTCTTTATGATAATTCTTTTTGGCGGTCTTGCATTTGGTATATATTACTCTCTGAATCATAAGAGGGTGATAATGAATTATGTAATGACTTCCCTGATTGTGGTGATGATTGGTTATTCATCGTATGCCATGATTATGATCAGGTCGTCTGCGAGACCACCAATGAATCAGAATAATCCTTCTGATGTGTTTTCATTATCATATTATATCAATATGAAGCAGTATGGAAGCGCTCCAAAATTCTATGGGAACTATTATAGCGCCCCTGTTTCTGATGTTAAGAAAGTTATTTCAGGATATAATAAGGTGGACGGCAAATATAAGCCCTACTATCATCCCGAATATTCATACAATAAAGATTTTGAAACACTCTTCCCCCGAATGTACAGCTCTGATCCCGAACACGAAAGTGCATATAAATACTGGGGAAAGGTAGTTGGTAGAAAATATTCCGGCGGGGAAGGAAAAGAAGCAATAGTTATACCCACGTTTGGTGAGAATCTCCGTTACTTCTGGCGCTATCAGATTGGATTTATGTACATGAGATATTTCATGTGGAATTTCGCAGGAAGGCAAAACGATATCCAGGGGAATGGGAATCCTATTAACGGTAACTGGATAAGCGGGATAAAATTTATTGACGAAGCACGCCTTGGAAAGCTTGATAAAATTCCAAATGATCTTAAGACTAATCCCGGCAACAATAAATATTATTTCCTTCCGCTACTCGTTGGACTTGCCGGAATGTTCTGGCAATACAAGAGAAATAATAGCGGATTCTGGCTTGTAATGGCGTTTTTCATTATGACAGGCCTGGCTATAATTTTCTATCTTAATCAGTATCCTAATCAGCCGAGAGAGCGTGATTATGCCTATGTTGGATCATTCTACGCTTTTGCCATCTGGATAGGGATTGGCTTTATGTTTGTATATGAAAAGCTTCATAAGTTTCTTGGCAATAAAGTATCATTAGCTGTTACCTTCATCGTTCTTATTGCTGCTGTTCCTGTTCTTATGGGCGCCCAGAACTGGGATGACCATGACCGTTCAGGCCGTTATACTGCCAGGGATATCGGAGCAAATTATCTGAAATCGTGTGCCCCAAACAGCATTTTATTTACTTATGGAGACAATGATTCTTTCCCTGTGTGGTATAATCAGGATGTGGAAGGGGTAAGAACCGATGTGCGCGTTGCAAATCTTAGTTACATTCAGGCAGGCTGGTATATTGAAATGATGAGGCAGAAAGCATATGGCTCCGATCCTTTACCTTTTACCCTTGGACCTGATAAATACATTGAAGGACAGAGAGAACAATTGCCTGTCGATAACAGGGTTGATAAACCGGTAAATCTTAAAGAAGTTGTTCAGTTTGCAGGGTTTGATGATAATAAGTATAAGGTTGATCTGAGCGGAAGGGGAGATTACATGAACTATCTTCCGGCTAATAAATATATTATTGATGTAGATTCTGCAAAAGTGATTTCCAACGGTACTGTTAAAAGCTATTTTAAAGACAGACTGGTTTCTCCAATGATCTGGGAGTATTCAGATGCAGATGCATTCAAAGGGGACCTCGCTATAATGGATCTTCTTTCAACAAACAAGTGGGAGAGACCTGTCTACTTTTCAACCACCGTACCTTCAACACAATATAAGGGACTTGAGAAGTATTTTATCCAGGAGGGCCTCACTTACCGTGTGGTACCTGTAAAAACCGACAAGCCCGAACAAGGAGAATTCGGCATGATTGATCCACTCATTATGTATGATAACATGATGAATAAGTTTTCATGGGGAAATGCAGGAGCCCCTTCTGTCTATCTTGATGAGAATAATAAACGTATGTTCTGTAATTTCAGAAGGATCTTCGGAACCCTCGGAAAAGAATTACTTCTAAAGGGAGATACTTTAAAAGCTGTTGAAGTAGCACACAGGGGTCTGGAGATTGTGCCTTCAAATAAATTACCTTATGATTTTTTCACAACCGGAATTGCAGAAGTCCTTATAAGCGCAGGCAAGACTGAAGAGGGTGAAAAACTATTGAATGATGTTATTAAATACTCAAAAGAATATCTTGATTATGCAATAAATTTAAAACCGGCAGAGAGATTTGGCCTTGAATATCCTATGGGAATTAATATGCAGGCATTACTCGATATCTATAATTTGTCAGTGCGTCTTAAATTGAATACAATCACTCAAACTATTGAACCGGAGATAAATAATTATTACGGCAAGCTCTATTCAACAAAATAGATGCGTATGAGGCTTTTCAGGCCTGGTTTTCTGGCAGGTTGGCTTTATACTGAAGCAATTTTCAGGATAAAGACAACCGAAAAGGCACTATATCTGACTTTTGATGATGGTCCGGATCCTGTGTCTACACCAAAATTGCTTGACATACTTAAAGGGTATAATATTAAAGCTCTCTTCTTCTGCAATGGGATGGAGGCTGAAAAGTATTCCGGCCTGATAAGTCAGATCCTGAATGAAGGTCATGCTGTCGGAAACCATGGCTATAGTCATTTAGATGGTTGGAGAACAAATTGTGAGAGCTACCTTGCCGATACAAAAAGGGCTTCGGCTTTTACATCCGACAAAATTTTCCGTCCTCCGTTCGGACACTTAAGATTCAGCCAATACAGGATATTAAAAAAGAAAATCAAGATTGTCTTCTGGGACCTGATGCCATATGATTTTGATCCTACTTTAGGAAGTAAGAAATCCCTTGAAATACTTAAAAAGAAATTAAGACCGGGTTCAATAATTGTTTTGCATGATAAAGCATCATCCTGCGTTAATTCAATCCTGGACGAATATCTAAATTTTGCTCTTCATAAGGGGTACAGATTTGATTTATTGGATGTTGCAGGAGATAGATAGTCTTTTCCGACTAACCTTTCTCTTCTTCTTTGCCCCCTTACCCCCCTAAAGGGGGGCTAAATTTCTAATAGCTAATATGATCTCAGAAAAATGAAGTATTAGTGGTGCTGTTGAAAAAGCTGAAATCCATTAACCACAGAGGGGCACAAGCGTTAAGAAATAGCCCGGTGGGCTATTTTAGCGCTGTGGCCAGGTTGCAGAGGTGGCTTATACACAAAGGTCACAAAGA
>Ga0182027_10002730_pt1 | contig 28356 bp, 21 predicted proteins | sample 712E1DmetaG_FD_121300 | JGI IMG/M metagenome (GOLD analysis project Ga0182027, IMG submission 121300) | Permafrost microbial communities from Stordalen Mire, Sweden - 712E1D metaG (Illumina Assembly) | ecosystem: Environmental > Terrestrial > Soil > Wetlands > Permafrost | place: Sweden...
AGAATCGCGGTGTTTACTCGTGGATACGATTCCAATTAGGTGAGCGGTGTAGGAAGCCCGCTCGCGGGCGATCTTCCTTGAATCGCGAGCAAGCTCGCTTCCTACAATTTGTATGGATAGGGCTGAGCGAGTTTGCCGGGTTGGTGCAGATTGTGTTGGGTCGCCGCCGTCTCGTCGGGCTCAAGGCCTCGAGTCCCTCGACCTTGCTCGGGACCCTGAGCTTGTCGAACGCGCATATCGAGGTGCTCGTCGTCGGACCGCCCCCGCAGAGTTGATTCGCGGTCTGGGCATGGTCCGACCGCAAGGCGCGACCCTACGTCAATCAAGGAACGTAGGCCCGGAAAACCGACACACCGGCTGGCGCCCGATTTTGACACCCAAATCGAAGCGGCATATGATTCAACGAATTATGGTCTCAGGGCTTGCGACTGTAGGCCAAAGACAAATTCGGGCTTGGTTTGACTCGCTGAAGACATCTCCGCTAACTCACCGCTCTCGCAAAAAACCACATGAAACGCATCAGTATCATAGGCAGTGGAAACGTCGGCACGAACACGGCCTTTTTTATCGCGGAAACCCGCACGGCCGATGTCCTGCTGGTGGACATCAAGGACGGCATCGCCGCAGGCAAGGCGCTTGATTTGATGGAGGCAGGCCCGGTGCGCGGGTACGCCACGTCGATCCGCGGCACCGTCAAGATCGATGATATCGCCGGCAGCGACGTGGTGATCATCGCGGCCGGGGTCACCCGCAAGCCGGGGCAGCAGCGCGAGGATGTTTACCGGGAGAATGCCCCGATTGTGCGGGCGATCGCCCAGGACATCCGCCGCCTCGCGCCTGGCGCGGTGGTGATCAATGTCGTCGAGCCCATCGACCTGTTGACGCTCCTCGTCCAGGAGACGCTCGGCGTCGACCGTTCCAAGGTGATGGGCGTTGGCGGGCTTCTGAGTTCAACCCGCATTCGCTTTCTGGTCAGCAAGGCGCTCGGAGTTTCGCCGCGCGAGGTCACCGGTCTGATCATCGGACCGCATCATCCGAGCATGGTGTTCCTGAAGGACACGATTCGCGTTTCGGGCATTCCGGCCGAGGCGCTGCTCGGTGAGGCGCGGCTGCGAGAACTGATCGAGGAGGCCCGAAACGCAGGTGATGCCATTCTGAAACTCGCGCAACGGTCGAGTTCGTTCTACGCCTCCTGTGCCGCGACCGCGGCGCTGGTTGAGGCCATCGTATGCAACACCAAGGCCTTGCTGCCGGTGTCCGTCCGCTGCGAAGGGGAATACGGGATCAAGGGGCTGGCGATCGGCGTGCCGGCCTACATCGGCGAATCCGGCGTGACCGGCATCGTCGAGCTCAAGCTTTCCACTGCCGACCGAAAGGCATTTGACGAAGCGGCCGCGGCCCTCAGGACCGCGCACGACAACATCAACGCCGGGGTTGCATAAGGAGCCTATCATGTCGAAAAACAAGGTCAGTATCATTGGAGCAGGCAATGTCGGCGCGACCGCGACATACTACATTGCGGAGAAGGTCATCGCCGACCTCGTCATGGTGGACATCGCCGGAGGCATGACCCAGGCCAAGGCGGTGGATTTTCTCCACGCCGGGCCGTTGCGCGGCTACGACGTGTCGATTTCCATCGTGGGGACCAGCGATTTTGCCCAGATCGCGGACAGCAACGTGGTGGTGATCACCGCCGGGCTGCCGCGAAAGCCCGGCATGGACCGGATGGACCTCCTCAAGGTAAATGCGGGGATCGTCAAGCAGGCGGCCCGCGCGATTGTGGAGCATGCGCCCAACGCCATTGTGATCGTCGTCTCGAACCCGCTGGACATCATGTGTCACGTCGCCCTGCGCTCAACCGGATTCGACCTGCGGCACGTGGTCGGCATGGCCGGAATCCTCGACTCGACGCGATTCCGCTACTTCGTGGCCGAGCAGCTCGGGTGCGCGCTGTCGTCGGTGCACGCGATGGTGCTGGGCGGCCATGGCGACCAGATGGTGCCGTTGCCGCGGCTGACGACGGTCAGCGGCGTGCCGATCACGGAATTGATGGATGCCGCGACCATCGCGCGTCTGGTGGATCGGACGCGTAAGGGTGGGGCGGAGATCGTCTCGTTGCTCAAGACCGGATCCGCGTACTATGCGCCGGCGGCTTCGGTCGCTGACATGGTCGAGGCGGTGATCACCGACCGGAAACACCTAGCGCCCTGTGCTGCTTATCTGCGCGGCGAATACGGGATCGACGATCTGTTCATCGGCGTGCCGACCATTCTGGGGAAGAACGGCGTCGAGCGCATTATCGAGCTCGAACTGCTCGAAGACGAACGGACGCTTTTGCGTGCGAGCGCCGACGCAGTCCGCAAGGGTGTCGAGGAGCTCAATACTTTCTTCAAGCCGACATAACATCGCGGCGGGAGGCGCGATATTATTGGCCGATGGCGTGCGCCATCGGCGACCGATTCTCGGGGTGCAGTTCTCCTGCGCCCCTTTTCTTTTCTGTCGCTGCTGATTTCTGATCTGCGGTTTGCCGTCTGTAGCGCAGGTTTCCCAGCATGCTTCATTACGAGCGAAACGGCCGCGCCAGCACCCGGGCGCGTTCAAAGCGATGTTCGGTGCCGGCCCGCAGCCGCTGGAGGTTGCCTCGGTGCGTGAACAGGATGAACGCGGCCACCGCCACCGCCGCGACGATCCACACCGCCCGGTGCGGTGCGGGGGCGAACAGGGCGGCTGTCGGGATCAACGCCACGCCGGCTGCCATCGAACCAAGGCCGACGTAGCCGGTGGTGGTCAGCACCAGCAGCATCACTCCCAGCATCACGGCCAGCCCGGCGGGCCAGAGCACCAGCAGTATGCCGAACACCGCCGCCACCCCCTTGCCTCCGCGGAAGCCGAAATACAGCGGCCAGACGTGGCCGGCCGCGGCGGCGCCGCCAGCCAGCAGGGCGACGCACAGCGCGTGCCTGCCGTCGGCAATCCCATATCCACCGATCCACGACGCGAGCGCGGACTTGCCCACGTCGATCACGGCAACCCCGAGCGCAAACCATAGGCCCTGGGTGCGAAAGGCGTTCGTGCCGCCGGCATTTCCGCTGCCCTGCGCGCGGATATCAATCCCGCGCAGCCGGCCGAGCAGCAGGCTGCCGGAGACCGACCCGAGCAGATATCCCAGCACAACCCTGAGAGCCTCGGAGATCATGGCTGCGGGGGTCCGCAGTCCTGCACGCCGATCACCAGCGAGCCCGGACCGGCGTGCGTTCCGATCGCGACGCCTGTTTCCACCAGCCAGATGCGGTCAATGCCACGGACCCGCGCGAGCAGGGAGGCCTTCACGATCTCCGCATCCCCGGCGCAATCACAATGGCCGACGATCATCCGGTATCGGCGCTCGGGATCCAGCCGCCTCGCAATCGCGCGGGCAAACCGCTCCGGCAGGTCGTGGCGCCCCCACAACGCGCCCGTCAGGCCGAGGCGGCCGTCGGCCCGGTTCCGGAAGAGGAGCGACACCCGCAGCAGGCGCGTCAACGTCAGCGCCACCCGCGGCGCCCGGCCGCCGCGCACGGCATAGCGGAGGTCTCGGGCGACCGCATAGAGCGCCGTCTGCGAACGCATCCGTTCCAGGCCCTCGATGATGCGCGCCGCGCCGAGTCCCGCCTCCGCCGCCTCCGCTGCCCAGATGGCCAGCAGGCCCAGGGCGCCGGAGACATGGCTGCTGTCAAATACGCTGATCCGGTCCGCGTCGGTGCGCGCCGCAGCCGCCGTGGCTGATTGGAACGTGCCCGACAGTGCCCGGCCGAGGGAAACGTCAATCACGCGCTCGCGGTGGGACAACAGGAATTCGAACATGCGCCGGAAATCTCCGGGCGGCGGCTGCGATGTGCGCGGCGGCACGGGGTTGGTCCGCATTTCGTCGTAGAGCTCGCGTGAAGAGATCGAGACTCCGTCGACGAAATCGCGCCCGCCAATCGACAGCCGTTGGGGCACGATATGGATGTTCAGCCGGTCCAGCGCCTCGGCCGGCAGATCGGCCCCGGAGTCGGTGACGATCGCCACCGGCGACCGCCGCCCGGCCGCCGACGGCGCGAGCATGTCGTCCGACCGCTCCCGCGACACCGCGCCGAACCGCGCCGCGGTGAGGAACAATTGCGCCGGATCGTCGAGGTGTGCGTGCAGGCAGACGCGGCCACGGGAACCGGTGATCACGAGGCGCGAAAGCGGCAGCGCCAGGAGGGCGGCCTTCAAGGCCCGGCGATCCACGACCGCGGCGCTGACCACGCATTGGACGCAGTAACGATGCCTTGCCTCTTCGGCGCTTCCTTTTGGGGCGTCGATCCCGGCCATGGAGAACTCCTCGGGCAGCTCGCCGCTCCATACGCTGCGGCCGCGTTCGATGTAGTCGACGACGCCCTCAAGCAGGCTGACGAAGCCGAGCGCACCGGCGTCTACGACTCCCGCCGAGCGCAACACCCTGAGCTGAACGGGCGTCCGGCGCAACGCCTCCTGTGCCCGCATCAAAGCGCTCCGGAAGCAGGCGCGGATGTCCTGCGCCCCGGCCGCGGCCTGGGTCTGCATCTCCTCGGCGAAGGCCTGGATGACGCTCAGGATCGTGCCCTCGCAGGGCTTGGCCATCGCCTTCCGTGCGCGGAATGATCCGCACGCTGCGGCCCGGGCCAGAACTTCCGGCGTCAGCTGCAGTCCGGGTTCCAGCACCTCCGCCACCCCCTGGAAGAAGGACGCCAGGATCGCGCCCGAATTTCCTCGCGCGCTATCGGCCGCATCCGCCGCTGCGCGCCGCATGACCTCGCCGGCGGCGGCGAAGCGCGGTTCCCGCAACCCCTGCAGCACCGCGCCCAGCGTGAAGGCCAGGTTGGTGCCGGTATCGCCATCCGCGATCGGAAAAACATTGATGCGGTTGATCTCCTCACGCTGTGAAATGACCCGCCGGATTCCAACGATGAGCGCCCGCCGTGTTCCATAAACGGAAAGATGATGCGCGCTCATCGAGGGTCAGGCTGGCGAAGCGATGCCTTTCCTACGAGCTCAATTCACTTGTGAACCGACCATCTAGGCTCCGTGGCGCCGGTCTGCTGCAAAATTTGCGCACGGAGCATCTGGGCGTCGGCATTGGAGGGCTCGGTCGCCAGGACCCGTTCAAGCTCGGCGAGGGCATCCGTTGCCGCGCCTCGCTTGAACAGCAGGACAGCCCAAAGAAAATGCCCATCGGTGTTCCGGGGATCGTTGGCCAGGGCGGTCTTGAGCGCCTCCTCGGCCTCCGTCAGGCGATTGGCGTGGAGGCAGATGTTGGCCAGGAGTCGCCAGGCTGTCGGAGAAGGATCGAGGGCGATCGCCCGGCGCACCATCTGCTCAGCCAGGATGTAATCCCCCGTTGCACCATAAAGGTCGGCGAGCATGCAAAGCAGGAGCGGGTACCGGGGATTGAGTAGCAACCCGTTTTCCAGCGCGCTTCTGGCGGCAGGCAGATTTTGGTGGTCGAGATAGTGCTGGGCCAGCCGCCAGTGCAGATCGGGTCGATATCGTTCGATCCCAGGCTGGCGGAGCAAGGTCTCGTAGAAGGCGGTGGAGTCGCGCCATGCGGGCGCCTGCTGCCGGCTGGCGATCGACAGCGCGACCAATGCGCCGCCGCAGGGCAGCAGCCAGGCGGCGCGCACTCCCGGGGAGGTGGGCAGGAGCAGGCGTTGCAGCACGACGGCCAGCAGCAGCGCCCAGCAGATGCCCTGCAGATAGGCGTAGCGATCGCTCGAATAGCTCTCAAAGGATGATCCGAAGCCGAGCATCGGGGCGAGCAATGCAAGGTGGCAAAGCCATAGCGCCAGCACCCACGGATGGCGCCGACGCAAGGCCCAGGCCAAACCGGTCAGCGCCAGCAGGCCCAGCAGGCTGGCAACAAATGGCGCCGACCAAGGTTCGACATGGATCAGGGTTGTGTAGATCGCGGAGAGATTGACCGGCACCCATGGACGCCACACGTAATAGACCCAGAGATAGGCGGCCGTCATGGTCTGGGAAAGCCAGGCTGCGGATCCAGGCGGCAAAGCCGCGGCATTGGTCAGCGGCGGCGGAGGCGACAGAACGATCGGGACGCTTGCGCATGCCAGTGAAATCGCCCCGAAAGGAATCACGGCTCCAGCAACGCGTTGACACCGCCGCAACAAAGACACGGGCGATCGGACCCAGCAAAATTCGACCACAAGCAGCACGGCGGGCCAGGCGAGGGCGATCGGATAGAAGAGCAGCGACGCGGCGTAGCAGGCCAGGGAAAGCCAGTGCCATCCGCTCGCCAGCCAGCGGTCGTTGCTTTTCTCGATCCGGCGGAGATAGGAAAAAAAGGAGAGCAGCGCGAGCAACGTCGCGATCAGAAATATCTGGGTGACCGCCCAAGCGACGGGTTCGACCCGGAGCGGATGCAGCGCCCAGGAAAGCGCGGCCACGCCGGAGATGGCCGTCTGCCATGCGCGGTCGCGGTCAGTTGCCGCCGGCGAGATGCGACGCGACAGCTTGCTCACCAGGAAAAACACCACGACGGAGTTGATTCCATGCATCACCAGATTGATGCTGTGGTAAACCGCGGGAGAAAGGCCGGCGGTCTGATTGACCAGCATCCACCAGAGCCAGCTGCAGGGCATGTACACATGGCGCGGGTGGGCGCTGAAGTCGGTCAGCGCCCACCGGACATTCTGCCATGTCAGCGCCCGCAGGTGCTGATTGGCAAAGATCATTCCGTCGTCCCAGTAATCCAGAAACTCGTTGTGCCGGACTCCGGCAAAAGTGACCACGGCCGCAGCTGCGATCAGGCCGGCGCAGATCGCATCAGGCCAATGCCGGCTGAACCGTCCGTTCCGGGGGCTTTCAGTCGAGTGCCCCGTTGGGGACGGAGGCTCGGAGACGCCGGATTGACGAAATGGCATGGATTTTTGGATCCGTGGGATGCCGCTTTTTGCCGCTCAAGCCACCTGGCCCTGCGCGTAGAGAGCGTCCGGCGTGCCGATGCCAAAGGCGACCGCTTGCTCCCGGCGTTCGAGGTGCACGTCCACCCATTCCACCTCGGTGGGAATCTCCTTCAGAAACTGAGCTTCCACGGTACGCGGCCGCATCGAAAGTCCGCTCCGTGCCAGCGCCGTCTGCAGGAGGTCGAAATACGTCGTGTTGTTGACGTGACCGTTGCCGTCGAAGTCCGAGTAGCGCACGGACACCCGGCACGCCGGAGCCGATTTGTCGGCGGGAGGAGTCAGCTTGAGCTTTTCAAGTTCGGGACGGTATTCCTCGCCAGGCCGGCTGGGAAAGCTGCGGGCGACCTCTTCGGGCACGCGAATGAGCGATTTGGTCTTCATGTTCACGTAGAGCCACAGGGATGACGCCGACAGCACCAGCTCATCGCCGCAATAGACGCGAAAATCGCGGTAACCTTTGAATGCGCGGATTCCGCTCGACCAGGTCAGGATGCGGACCGGTTCCTCATACCTCGGATAGCGATGAATCGCGGCGACCATGCGGTTCAACACCCAGGATTCTCCCCGGGTTGTCATGGCGCGAGTGCCGGCGTCGAACTGATCGGCGTGCTTGATGGCCGCCTCCTGGAGGAATTTGAACACGGCCGGCAGGCCGAGCAGGTTGTCGCGATCGACGTCCCAATAGGCGACGATCGTGTTGAGGGTCAGTTCAGCGCTCATGAATTGGAGATATCCAGGACCTTGGCGGGGACAAGCCCCGCCCTCCAGGCACGGAGAGTTCGTTGGAGGGCGGACCTCCGTGTCCGCCGCGTCTCAAGAACACGCTTGCACTAAGCCGTAACCATGCAAAATAAGGCTGTCTCACTCGCAATGTTGATGGGGGCATGTGACCGCGTAGGAAGCCCGCTTGCGGGCGATGTTCACCTCTGAATCCTCCTTCGCCGGGCCTACGGAGGACAGGTCGCGAGCACGTGTCCGCCGAAGCTTTAGCGAAGGTGGAAGCTCGCTTCCTACATTTTGCATAGAGACGGCTAAGGGAGCATTCTTAAGTTGAGATCCCGCCTCAGAACGCCGCGTTGCCGGGCGTGCGGGCGAACGGGATGACATCGCGGATGTTGGTGACGCCGGTGACAAACATGAGCATGCGCTCAAAGCCCATGCCAAATCCGGCGTGTGGCACCGTGCCGTAGCGGCGAAGGTCCAAGTACCAGCCGTAATCCTTCGGGTCGAGGTGATGGCGGGCCATGTTTTTCTCCAGCACGTCGAGCCTCTCCTCACGCTGGCTGCCGCCGATGATCTCGCCAATCCCCGGCACGAGAACGTCCATCGCCGTCACAGTGCGGTCGTCGTCGTTCAGCCGCATATAGAACGGTTTGATCTCCTTCGGATAGTTGTAGACTGTCGTTGGACATTTGAAGTGCTGCTCCGTCAGATAGCGCTCGTGTTCCGACTGGAGGTTGGTGCCGTACTCGACGGGATATTCGAATTTGTGGCCGCTCTTCGTGAGCAATTCGACCGCCTCCGTGTAGCTGACCCGCTGGAACGGCCGTTCGACAACGAAGTCGAGGCGTTCGACCAATCCTTTGTCAACGAACTTGGCGAAGAGCTCCAGATCCTCAGCGCAATGGGTGCGCACATCGCGGATAAGGTATTTCACGAATTCCTCGGCGAGATCCATGTTCCCCTGGAGATCGCAGAAAGCCGTTTCCGGTTCGATCATCCAGAATTCGCTGGCGTGCCGCGAAGTGTTGGAGTTCTCAGCGCGGAAGGTCGGCCCGAAGGTGTAGACCTTGGACAGGGCGCAGGCAAACGCCTCGGCCTCCAGCTGGCCGCTGACGGTGAGGTAGGTGGGGCGGGCGAAAAAATCCTTGGCTGAGTCAATTTCACCGTCCTCGCGCCGGGGCGGATTCTTCAGATCGAGGGTCGTGACGCGGAATAGCTCGCCGGCGCCTTCGCAGTCGCTCCCAGTGATAATCGGCGTGTGGATATACGCGAAACCCCGCTCCTGGAAGAACTGGTGGATCGCGTAGGCCAGCCGGCTGCGGACGCGAAAAACGCAACCGAACAGATTCGAGCGCGGACGCAGGTGCGCGATCTCGCGCAGAAATTCCGGCGTGTGTCCCTTTTTCTGGAGCGGATAGGTGGCATCGGCGGTTCCGACGATCTCGACCGCAGCAGCTTTGACTTCCCATTTTTGTCCCTGCCCCTGCGAGGCCACCAACTGGCCCCGCACGCTGACCGAGGCGCCCGTGGTGAGCCGCTGAATGTCGGCATAGTTGGGCAGGGCCGCGTCCGCGATTACCTGGAGGCTCTTGAGGCAGGAGCCGTCGTTGAGCTCCAGGAATGAGAACGTCTTGGCGTCGCGGCGGGTCCGGACCCAGCCCCGAACGAGAAAATCATCGCGCGCCGACGAACTCGCCAGCGCTTCTTTGACGGAGGTCGTTTGCTGCATGCCGCCGAACATAGCAGCCGGCGCCCGCCCGCCAAAACAAAACTGGCGGGCGCGATTCATCGCTGGTGACGGGGGCGATACAGCAGAAGCAGGGTCGCTGCTCGCCGGCGGACCGTTTCTCGATCGAATGGTGGCGCGGCGACAAGCGCCGGCCCTACACACTGTTTCGCGCCGTCCAATCACACACTGCACCGGCGGACGGCTTCGCGCAGGGACGTGAGCGGATCGCGGGTGGGAATGAATTCCTGGGCGACGAAGCCGTTGAACCCCGTTGCCTTGATCGCGCGCATGATCGCCGGGTAGTTGAGCTCCTGGGTCTCGTCGATCTCGTGCCGGCCGGGCACACCGCCGGTGTGGTAATGGCCGATGCAGGCGTGATTGTCCTGGATCGTGCGGATCACATCGCCCTCCATGATCTGCATGTGATAGATGTCGTACAGCAGCTTGAAGCGCTCCGAGCCGACGCGCCGGACCAGTTCGGCGCCCCACGCGGTGTGGTCGCACTGGTAATCGGGGTGGTCCACCCGGCTGTTGAGCAGCTCCATGCAGACGGTTACGCCTGCTTGCTCGGCGGCATCGGCGATCTGTTTCAAACCCTCGGTGCAGTTTTCGAGGCCTTGTTCGTCCGGCAGCCCCGCGCGGTTGCCGGCAAAGCAGATGACGTTTGGCAGGCCGGCGGCGGCGCATGCGTTGATGTGTTCGATCATCGAGGGGACGTATTTCCGGTGGTTCTCGATGCGGTTGAATCCGTCGGCGATGGTCGTGGTGCCATTGGCAATCGCGCACGTGAGGCCGGCCTTTCGCACCACAGGCCATTCGGCGGGATCAAGCAGTTCGATGGACTCCACGCCGAGTTCGTGCGCTGCTGCGGCGAGAGTCTCGAGGGGAATCTCCGGGTAGCACCATCGGCAGACGGAGTGATGGATATTGCCGGTGGTCGGGCTGGCGGGTGCAGAGGGCATAGCGGGGTGGGGTCGGATTGGAGGTGACGCGTATCAGCGGGATGGCGACAAGCGCGGCGTCGGCGAGGGTGGCCATCGCTTCGCGGTGGGTGAAAGCGGGGGCGGACATCATTGCGGACCCTATACTCGGCCCGGTGCCCGCTCTATGCAAGTGTGGCTGCGTGCCACCCGGTGAAGCAGGCCCGGTTTTTTATTTGATCCGTCCAACCCTTTGCAAATCCGTGATACGGTCGTATCACGAATTTGCGGGTTCGCGCTTCGTGATCATCACGGTCCCCAGCCAAAACAAAAGACTTCGCTGGAAGGCACCCGCCAGGACGTTGTGGCTTGGTGCGCGTTCTCGGTGACGGTCAAGCCGGACGCGACAAAATGATGATACGGTCGTATCATAAAAGTGGCAGGGGCTTGGCGTGCCCAAACGGAAAGCAGGAGGTGGAGGGGGCACGACGGGGAATCTCTTCTTGGGACCTGGCCGGCGTGGCCCCAGGACGCGCATGACAATCTCCTGACAATCTTCTTACGGGCGGCTGACAACCCGCGGCGCGTTTTGTGGTTCGATTGAAGCGTCAAACCCGAATCAACATGAAATCCAACGCTGCTTCCTTCCTTTTCGCGGTCGCGCTCCTCGGCGCGATGTCGCTGACCGCTTGTTCCGCCGAATCGCTCGATGGCTCTGTTCGCCTTCGGATTGACCTCGACCGGACCGTCCTGCCTGCCGAATTCGCCGACCGGGCGATCATCAAGATCTGCCTCGACGGGCTCCGGCGGCCGCACCACGCGGTGCGTCCGCCGGTCAATCTCGCGCTCGTCATCGACCGCTCCGGTTCCATGGGCGGTGAGAAGATTGAAAAGGCGAAGGAGGCCGCCATGGAGGTGCTGCGCCATCTGTCGTCCGACGACATCTTCTCGCTGGTCACGTATGAGAGCAGTGTGCAGACGCTGATCGCGGCGCAATCGGTCGGCGACGGTCGTGCGATCGAACGCGCGATCAATTCGATCGAGCCCGGCGGAAGCACCGCCTTGTTTGCCGGGGTGTCGCAGGGGGCCTCCGAACTCCGAGAGTACCTGGAGAGCGGCCGGTATGTGAACCGCATAGTGCTGCTGTCCGACGGCCTCGCCAACGTCGGGCCCCAATCGCCCGAGGAACTCGGCCGCCTGGGCGCCGCGCTGATGAAGGAAGGCATCTCCGTCACGACCGTGGGTCTGGGCCTCGGGTTCAACGAGGATCTGATGACGCGGCTGGCGCAGCGCAGCGACGGCAACACGTATTTCGTCGAATCGAGTGCGGACCTGCCCCGCATCTTTGCAGCCGAGCTCGGCGATGTACTCAATGTCGTTGCCCGCCGGGTCGTGGTGGAAATCGAGTTTCCCGTTGGCGTGAGGCCGCTCAACTTCGTCGGTCGCGAGGGCGTGATCCGAGGACAGAGGGCCGAACTCACTCTGAACCAGCTCTATGGCGGCCAGGAGAAGTTTGCGCTCGTCGAGGTCGAGGTCACTCCCCCGGAGACTGCAACCGAGGTCGAAATCGCCCGCGCCCGGGTCTCCTTCGATGACACGCTGACGCAACGCAATACCACGCTCATGGCCAGCAAGTCGGTGAAATTCAGCCGGAGCCGCCAGGCCGTGATCGATTCGGCGGATCACCAGGTGCAGACCGACTATGCTCAAAACGTCATTGCGGTAGCCAAGGACAAGGCGGTGGAACTCGTGGACGGCGGGCGCAAGGACGAAGCGGCGAAAGAAATGCGCAAGCGGGCGGCGGAACTGCAAAAAATCGCCCAAACGTACGGCAACATGAGCGTCCTCGCCGCCGCCGCCGCAATGCCGGCGGAAGCGGAGAAACTCGACCGGGACGGCCTCGACAATGCATCGCGCAAATCCTACCGCGCGGAGAGCGCCCAGACGAAAAACCAGCAGACGGCGAAATGACAACGCGCTCTGCCGCGTCTCCATAACTCCGGGCAACGCGAACGGTCAGCCGGCGACCGGCGACCCTACGTCATGATTCCAGCCCCCCATGCTCCGGATTGCCTACTGTCGCTGTCTTGATACGATTTGCGCTGTGACCGGATCCTCAAGGCGCATCTACCACTACTGGCTGCTGCTCCTGCTGCCCACACTGGCGGTTGGGGCGGGAGCCATCCAACTGCTCCGGCGCGAGCAGGCGCGATTGCGGGAGCAGGCTGCGGTGGTGGACGCGGCCCGGCGGGCGGCGGTCGATGGGCGAGCCCGGTTGGTCGCGGAAAACGTCGAGTTGTTGGTGGGCGACGTTGAGAACGGCCTGCTCGACGCGTTGGCGGACGCGCCGGCGGCCGGGCTCGACGTTTTCCTCGATCAATGGCAGCGCACGAATCCGCTCGTTCGCACGACGTTTCGCTGTACCGCCGATGGACGGATTCTGCGGCCGGGCATCGCGGGGGGCGACGAAGAAGCGCGCGGCTTCAGCCGCCGGTTCGCGGCGCTGTTTCGAGACAGTCCTCCCTGGCGGAGCGAAGAAGCGCGCGGGGCAACGCCGCCGCCAAATGTGAGTTCAGATGCGCTGCTTTTCGCCAACAACCTCCCTGCCAGCCCTTCAAGGGAAATGGAGATGGAGGCAACACGGCCCGTGCTGCGAACAGGTGGAGCTTCCGCTCCTCCGGCTAACAGCGTCGACCAGCTCGCCCGGGCGCAACAGGCGAAGGAAAGGCAGGGCGATCTTGAAGGCCACGCCTCCGAGGCACGGCAGCAGATTGCCTCGAACGTGTCCCAGGTGCAGCGGGCCCGGCGCGATGCGCAGATGTTGTCGAAGGTCGGAAGCTACGCGCCCCGCGCCGAAGCCGCGGCGCAAAAGGACGAGGTGGCCAAACAGCTGAAAGAGGCCCGACGGCCGGGCCGGCGCGGCTGGCTGTCGTGGACTGGAGACGGACGGTTGCATCTGCTCGGCTGGCTTCAGCCGGGCGGCGCTGGCGAAGTCCGCGGCGTGGAACTCGAGTTGACCGCGCTCGTGTCCCGGATGGGCGGCACGCTGCCGGCGGCGGTGGCCGCCGGCGAAGGCTACGTTCTGCGCGATGACAAGGGTCGTGCGCTGCACCAGGCGGGAGAGGTGCCGCCCAACGACCAAGCGGCGGCCCGGGTGCCGCTCGCGGCGGAGTTGTTGCCCGGTTGGGAAGTGGCTGCCTTTGTGGAAGGCGCCACGTCATCCGAGCGGATCAGCGTCAGTGGCGGGTTGTTCCTGGTGGGCTCGCTGCTCGTGGGCATCTTTGTCGTGGCAAGCCTGGCGGGCGGTTTGCTGCTGCTTCGGCAGGCGCAGCGGAGCGGGGAGGAGGCCCGCCAGAAGACGTCGTTTGTCGCCAACGTGTCGCACGAGTTCAAAACGCCGCTTACCACCATCCGGCTGTATTCCGAGCTCCTGGAGCAGGGGCGCGTGCCCAGCGAGGAGCGGCGTGGAGAATATCTGCGCACCATCGGTCGAGAAACCCAGCGGCTGGCCCGGCTGGTCAACAACGCCCTCGACTTCAGCCGGCTCGAGCAGGGGAGAAAGAAATTCCAGCGCGAGCCGCTCGACCTCGGCGCCGAGCTCGCCCGCTTGCTCGATACGCAACTGCCGCGGTTTGCCGAGGCGGGACTCACCCTGCGACGCGAGCTGCCGGACTCGCCGCTGTCCGCGACGACGGATCGCGACGCGCTTGAACAGATCGTTTTGAACCTGCTCGACAACGCCTGCAAATACGCCGGCGCCGGCGGTGAAGTGACGGTGCAACTCATGCCGCGAGCCGGCGGTGGAGTCGAGCTGCGCGTCCTCGATCGCGGTCCAGGGGTGCCGGCGGAACACCGCGAACGGATTTTCGAAAAGTTTCACCGGGTCGACGACACGTTGACCGCCGAAAAACGCGGCGCCGGATTGGGGCTCAGCATCGCCCGGCAACTCGCCCGGGGGCTCGGCGGCGAGCTGAGGTACGAACCGCGGGCGGGCGGGGGCGCCATCTTCATCCTGGAATTACCATGAATGCCCGGATCCTTCTTGCCGAAGACGACGCCAACATCCGGTTGGGCCTGGTGGCCACGCTGGAGAGCGAAGGGTACGCCGTTACGGCCGCCAGCGACGGCGTGCAGGCGCTCCGGCTTTTTCCACAGGAGAAATTCGACCTCGTGCTTCTGGATGTCATGATGCCCGGCAAGAGCGGCTACGACGTCTGCCGCGAATTGCGGGCCCGCGGCGCGGTGGCGCCGGTGCTTTTCCTGACGGCGAAAGGCGAGGAGATTGATAAGGTTGTTGGGCTCAAGCTTGGCGGCGACGACTACGTGACGAAGCCTTTCGGAGTCCATGAATTGCTGGCCCGCGTGGAGGCGTTGTTGCGGCGCGCGCGGATGCAGAGTTCAGCGGATGGCTCCGGTGCGGTTTTACCGCGGGTCTTTCGCTTCGGCACCGCGGAGGTCGACCGCCGGAAGTTCACCGCGACGGTGCACGGCCGCGGGGCGGTGGCGCTGACCGCGCGCGAGCTGAAGCTGCTGGAGGTGTTCGCGGCTCATCCCGGCGAAGTGTTGACGCGTGATGTGCTCCTAAATGCGGTGTGGGGCGTCGACTATTTTGGGACGACACGCACTCTGGACCAGCATGTCGCGCAATTGCGCAAGAAGGTGGAACTCGATTCCGAGGCGCCCGTGGCGATCGTCACCGTGCACGGAGTCGGATACCGTCACGAGGTCGAGGGGTAGGACGGCAACACCTCCGCCTTATCGTGTGATCGCGGAGGGCAGCAGATGCATTTCCGCGGCCTTTTTCTGGCAGTCGGGACAAACCCCGAAGAATTCGACGAGATGCGTCACCTGTTCGTAGCCCCGCTCGCGCAGCTCCCGCTCGGTGTTCTCGGTAAAGGATGCATCGATACGTTCCACCTTCCCGCAGGTCTTGCAGACGATGTGGTGGTGATGCGAGTCGTTTAGGTTGATCTCGTAAAGTCCCGTGCCGTTGTGGAAGAAGCAACGCCGCACCAACCCCAGCTCGGTAAAGACAGCCAGGCAGCGATAAATCGTCACCAAGTCGCACGCATCGTCCGTCAGATCCTGATGGAGCTGCTCGATGCTGACCGGGTTGTTCCGCCGGATCAGGGCTTCAATGATCGCAATACGCGGTTGCGTGATCCGCAGGCGGGCTGATTTGAGCCGGGCGCACGCCAGATCGAGGGGATTTCCCGGCCGGGTGAAATCGCTGACACCTCCCAGCGGATGATTGGAGGGTGAAGATGCAATCATTTGTAAGAAGATTAGGTCAGACGTAGTTATTGTGCGAGCACGATGTGCATCCGGGGGCGGATTTCCGGCGCTGCATCCGGGCGAACCCCCGCGTTGCGGCCGACCTTAAGTCGGGATTGTCCAGAACTTTGGCCGCTTTTTTCGCAGCAGGTCCGGGATTTTGTAAAAAAAGCTGGCGTTCGAGCAGGTGACCCGCCAAGAGCCGATGGCAGGCTGCCGGACTCTTCTATAGGATTTGCAGCGGGACGGCGGCGATGCTATCTCTTTGGTCACATCATGATGCAAGACCTCGATTTCACCGAAATTGTGGATCTAATCTGCAAGGAAGACCCGCGTTACGACAAAAAGGCCTATTCCTTTGTCCGCTTGGGTCTCGACCAGACCGTCAAGAACCTAAAGAAAAGCGATCCGACGCGCGCCCAACAATCGCAGCACGTGACCGGTCGCGAACTGCTCGAAGGATTGCGCGCCTACGCGCTCGATCAGTTTGGCCCCCTCACGAAGACCGTGCTCGAATCCTGGGGCGTGCATCGGTGCACGGATTTTGGGGACATCGTCTTCAACCTGATTGAGTACCGGGTCTTCAGCAAAACAGAGAACGATCGGCGCGAAGATTTCGTCGACATTTATGATTTCGACGAGGCGTTTGTGAAGCCGTTCCGTCCGGCGGACAAAAAACGTGCGGGCCCGTCCACCCAAGCCGTGGGATCGGCGTGAGGGGGTTCTGTTCCCTGACGCGAGCCCATCCGGATGTTTCATCGTCTGAGTAGTTCATCGTTTATGCATTCATTTGAAGCCGACTGTGCGTTGCTCGACCGTTTTTGGCGGGTACCGCCCGAGCGACTGATTCTGCCCAACGGTCTCACGGTTTTGCTGCAATCCGACCGCTCGGCCCCCATCGCCTCGGTTCAGGTCTGGGTGAAAACCGGCAGCATTCACGAGGGGGCACAGCTCGGCGCGGGCCTGTCGCATTTTCTGGAGCACATGGCGTTCAAGGGGACGACCCGCCGGGCGGGCCGTGAGATCTCGCTGACCATTCAGGCTCATGGCGGGAATATCAATGCGTACACGACCTTTGATCGAACGGTCTACTACGTGGATTTGCCCGCCGAGCACACGGCCGTCGCAATCGACATTCTCGCGGACGCCGTGCTGCACTCCACGATGCCGGCAGAGGAGGTGGCGCGGGAGCGCGAGGTCATCCTGCGCGAGATCGACATGGGCCAGGACGATCCTGATCACCGCCTGGGCGAGACCTTGTTTGCCACGGCGTTCCGCGAGCATGGCTACCGTCATCCCATCATCGGTTACCGGGAGGTGTTTTCTGCCCTGACGCGAGACGACCTTCTCGGTTACTATCAGGCTCGTTACGTGCCCAACAACCTGGTCGTGGTGGTGGCCGGCGCGTTTGACCCCGCGGCGACGCGGGCGGCGATCACCGAGCATTTCGGTTCGGCGCCGCGGGCGCGGCTGGCCCCGGTCACGCTGCCTTGCGAGCCGTTGCAGCTGGCCCGGCGCACCCGCGACCTGTTCGAAGACGTGCAGCTTACGCGCGTCGAATTTGGCTGGCAGATTCCCGGTCTCACGCACCCCGATGCGCCGGCGCTCGACATGCTCGCCACAATTCTGGGCAGCGGCGATAGTTCGATCTTGTGGCAGGCGATTCGCGAGAAGGCCCGGCTCGTGCATGGCATCGATGCCCATGCTTGGAGTCCCGGCACGGCCGGACTCTTTTTGATTTCGTTGACTTGCGATGCTGGCAAGCGGGAGGCGGCGTGCGCCGCGGTGGAACGTGAGCTCTTGCGTCGCACGGCGGGCGGTTTTTCCACCCGGCTCATTGCCAAAGCGGTGCGCCAGGCTGTGGTCGGCGAGATCAACACCCGGAAGACCATGTCGGGTCAGGCGTCGCGTCTGGGCGTGGCCGAGGTGGTGGTCGGAGATCTGGAGTACTGCCGAACCTATTTTGACCGGCTGCGGGCGCTCGCGCCTTCAGATCTGTGCCGGGTGCTCCGCACTTACCTGGTACCGGAACGACTCACGATTGTCTCGATGAACCCGGCGGAGGCGAAGCCGGCCGGACCGCCGTCGACGTCAGTCCAGGATGGCGCTGGCGCCGACGGTTTCACCGTCACCACGCTGTCGAACGGAGCCAGGCTCCTGCTTCAGCCCGACCGCCATCTGCCCAACCTGCATTTGCGGCTCCTGTTTCTTGGCGGGCCGCTCTATGAGCCGGCCGATGGTCGTGGCGCCACGGAATTGCTGGCGACGCTGCTCACCAAGGACACCAAGCGCCGGTCAGCCGCCGCGGTCGCCCGCACCATCGAGGAGGTGGGCGGATCGTTCTATCCGTTCGCCGGCAACAACAGCTTCGGTCTGGCGATTGAAGTGCTGCCGGCGGATCTTCCTCGCGCACTCGAATTGCTGGCCGACGGTGTGCTTTCGCCGGTCTTCAAACGGAGCGCGGTCACCATCGAGCGGGACGCCCAGCTGGCCAGTCTCCAGGAGGATGCCGATGACGTGGTCACGTTCGCGCAGAAACGGCTGCGCCGGCTGTTTTTCGGCGCACACCCATTTGCCACCGACGTCCATGGCGATGAAACCAGTCTGAAAACTCTCGTTTCAGGAGATCTGAAGGCGCTCCATCGCCGTCTGGTGGTGGCCGGCAATGCGGTGCTCGCCGCGACTGGAGATTTCGATCTGCGAGCCATCCAGCCCCAGCTGCGGCGGTTCCTCGCGCGCCTGCCGGAGGGAGCGCTCCCGCCGGCGGACGGCGGCTTGGCCGGGCCCGCCGGGGCCGGCGATTTTGTTGAGACGCAGCCCCGTCAGCAGGCCGTGGTGATGCAGGCGTTCTCTGGTCCGGGACTGTTGGCGGCCGACTATTATGTCAGCGAGGTCGCCGACGAGTTGTTCAGTGGCATGTCGTCCCGGCTGTTCGAGCGCATTCGTGAGGAGAAAGGTCTGGCCTACTTCGTGCGCTCCGTCCGTGTCGTTGGGTTGCGTACGGCCATGTTCTATTTCATTGCGGGCACCGAGCCTCGGCACGTTGCGGAGGTTCTGGCCGAGATTGAGATCGAGATCGGCCGGGTGCTGCGCGGAGGGGTGGAGGCGAAAGAATTGCTCCGTTGCCAGACCCGGCTCAAGGCGGCGCGCCGGATGAGCCTCCAGACCAATGCGGCCCGGGCGATGCAGGCCGGACTCAATGCGCTGTATGGGTTGCCGGTCGAAGACTGGAAGAACTACGATGCACACGTCGATGCGGTTGATGTCGCGGCTCTCCAGCGGTTCGCGCAGACCTATTTTCAGACAGCCCGGCGCACGCAGCTCGTAGTCCGGCCCAAATAAAAAACCCGCGGCGGTGGCCGCGGGTTGGAAAAAGGGCGGATTTTTGCTTCAGACCTTCTCAACCAAGCCTGCCTTGATCGCCTTCACAGAGACCCAAACCCGCTTGGTGCCGCCGCTGGCGAGCTTGATGCGGATCTTCTGGAGATTAGGCCGGAACTTGCGGGGCGTGATGCTCGTCACGTGCGTGCCGATGCCGCCGCTTTTCTTGCTCTGGCCTTTGCGGTTGATGATGCTGCCGATGGACGGCTTTCTGCCGGTGACGTAACAAACTCTTGCCATGGTATTTTCGAGGTGAAGGGGTCGGAGTAAAGGGCGGTCCACCCGGGAAGCAAGGGAAAACGCCAGCAGGAACCTGTCGGGCTTCGCCCTCCATGTTCCTAAGCAAATGGCTGGCGCCATTTGGGGCGGACTAATGCGTAGCAGTGCGTGAGACCTAAAAAATAGTTACGTGAGGGCGGAGGCCGGAGGAAAAACGAGTCGGAGTCGCTTTTTGACGCCGCCGGCCCGGTTTTTCGACCGGGGAGAGGTTCAGTTGGCGGTTTTACGCCGCGGCAGCGAGGTTTTTGCGGGCGAAGAGCCGTTTGAAGTTATAGCTCACGCAGACCAAAGCGGCTCGTGGCGTAACAGTAGATCAACAACGCCAGCATCATCCTTGGCGGCTCTGCTGGCCAGCATTCTGCTGTTCAGCAGAAGCGGGCATACTGCTTCGATGCTCTCTGGCAAAGTCAGTTTCCACTTAACTTAAGGATATTATCGTTTCAGGCTTTCGCTGCGTCGATCCGTTTGGCCTCATCGATCTGTTATCCACGAACCTGACCCGTGCCGGTAATAACGTATTTATAGGTACAGAGCTCGCGCAGGCCCATCGGACCGCGTGCATGCAGGCGGTCCGTGCTGATGCCGATCTCGGCGCCAAGGCCGAACTCGAAGCCATCGTTGAACCGCGTGCTCGCGTTCCAAAAAACCGTGGCGCTGTCGACGCCTGCAAAGAAACGCTGCGCGGCTGCTGCATCCCGGGTGACGATCGCATCGCTGTGGGCCGAGCTGTCGCGGTTGATCGTCGCAATGGCCTCGTCGAGCGACGAAACCAGCCGCACGGCCATGATCAGGTCGAGAAATTCGGCGGTGAAGTCGTCCGGCGCCGCCGCGCGGTGGGCCAAATCGTGTTGTTGGAGGATGGCGGCGCTGGCGGGATCGCAGCGGAGCTCGACCTTGCGCCCGATCAACGCGCGGGCAAGCCGGGGCAGAACCGTCCCGGCGACGTCGGCATGCACCAAGAGCTGTTCGGCGGCGTTGCAGACGCCCGGGCGCTGCACTTTCGCGTTGATGACGATCTGCTCGGCCATTTCCGGATCGGCATCGCGGTCGACGTAGACGAAACACACGCCCTTGAAATGCTTGATGACCGGGATGGTGGAGTTCTCCGTCACGAACCGGATCAGACTCTCGCCGCCGCGCGGGATGATACAATGGATCAACGTGTCGAGTTTGAGCAGGGTGGTGAGGGCCGCGCGGTCCGTGGTCGGGATTAGTTGCACTGCATCGTTGGGCAGGCCCGCGTCGGCCAGCGCCGCGGTAACGAGCGCGGCGAGGGCCAGGTTGGTATGGAATATTTCCTTCCCGCCGCGCAGAATGGCCGCATTGCCGGACTTCAGGCAGAGCACCGCGCAGTCGATTGTCACATTTGGCCGCGCTTCGTAGATGATGCCGATCACGCCGATCGGCACGCGAATGCGGCGGATGTCCAGTCCGTTGGGACGCACCGTGCGCTCAAGTTCTTCGCCGACGGGGTCGGGCAGCGCGGCGACCTGGCGGACACCCTCGGCAATCTGTGCGATGCGCTTGGGGTTCAGGGCAAGGCGGTCGATCTGGGCGCTCGTCAAACCATTCTCTTTGGCGGATGCGAGGTCTTGCGCGTTGGCGGCAAGCAGCGCGTCCGTCGACGCCGGCAGCAACTCCGCCAGACGCATCAGCGCGGCGTTCTTTCGTTCGGCTGACGCGGTGGCCAGCGCGAGTGACGCGGCGCGCGCGCGGCGGGCGAGGTCGGTGACGAGTTGTACAAGGTCGGCGGGCATGGAGGGCTCCAGGTTGATTTAGGTTGAACCACGAAGACACGAAGGGCACGAAGAAAGTTCAACGGGAACATTCCGGACGCATCAGCCGGTCGCGATGTAACGTAATACGTGACGAGAATTGCGGAGTGGTCCGCGTCCGCCGGCGGGGCCTGACTGTCGATTGCCCTCCGGACGGAGATCGATGGATGCGTTGATGGTTTAGGGCAGGCGTGACGGAGATTGGTCGGTTGACTCGGCTCGCCGTGGAGCCATCTTGAAGGCATGCCAAATCTCTCCGCGCACATACCGGAAATTGCAGCGGCGTCGGTCGATGAGAAACTGGCGTTGATCGATGAGCTCTGGGAGTCGGTGCGGCGTTCCGGTCGGATAGAAGTTCGGGCCGATCACCTTCGGGAGTTGGAGGAACGGGTGGTTGCAGTGATGGAAGATCCGTCTATCGCCCTGTCTCCGGCTCAGGCGCGGGCGCTTCTGAAGAAGTGACGAAGCCGCTCAAGATTGCGCCGTGGCAAGAAATGGAAACGTGAACGGCAGCAACAAGAGCGTGCCGAGGGCGAGTGGGATTTGGATCAGCAAGCGCATCTTCTTCCGCCCTACGTGCAGGTTTAACCGGCGAGCGCAGCGAGTCCGGTTGAACCTGGGGTTAGACCCCGCTATTCTTCTTGAATTCGTTGAAGAACGAGGCGTCGATTTCGTAGACGGTGACAGGCTTGAGGCCCAGTTCCAGATCGACGAACATATTGACGAGCTTCTCGCCGTCAACGAGCTCGATGGGAGGCACGCCGTCCCGTGCTGCTTCCCGCCGTGCTTCACTCGTAAACGTCCCGGTCGTGATGACTATGCCCTTGTCGGCCCGACCCTGCATTGCGCTCCGGAAGTCGCGAACTTCCGACGGGGATACGGACTTGGTGTAGCGCTTGCACTGAAACAGCACCTTGAAACTGACGAGCGGATTGACCTGGAGCGTACCGTAGCCATCGATGCCGCCATCACCGGAACGACCTGTGACGACGACTTGGACGAAGCCCGACTCCCGCAAGAGCCGTTGCGAGAGCCGCTCGAAGCCTTCCGGAGGGAGGGCCAGCAGGACCGCGAGAAGCTCCTCCCGATATCCTCCGGCCGCAGGGGATGAATCCGAAGGGGCTGTCTCGTCCGGTTCCGGCGCGGCGCATGCTGGATGCAAAGGCTACGATGCATAATCTCCTGGTCGCCACCCTTGCTTACCTCGTGCAGTTGTTCGGCGGGAATCTCGGCTATGCCATTGTGGCGCTTTCGTTGGGCATCCGTGTCGCGCTTCTGCCCCTCACGATCGCGCTCGCCCGGCGGGCGCAACGAAACCAGGAGATCCTTCGGGCGTTGCAGCCGGAGATCGAGGAACTGAAGCGGCGGTTCGCAAAGAAGCCGGACCGGATGTGGCAGGAGGTCAGCCGGCTCTACCGGAAGCATCATTACAGTCCGTTGGATCTTCCGGCGCTCGCAGGCGCCTTCGCCCAGTTGCCGGTCTTCGGGATGCTCTACAGCACGATCCGCGGTGCGCTGACGGCAAACTCCGCGTTTCTGTGGATCCGAAGCCTCGCGGCGCCGGATTTCCTCCTGACGCTGGCCATCCTCGGATTGACCGGGCTGTCGGCCTGGCTCATGCCCAACGCGTCCGGAAATGCGCGCATGACCATGATTTTCATCCAACTGGCTGTGACCTCGTTGATCGTCTGGAAGCTCGCGGCCGGGCTGGGGCTCTATTGGGCTTCCTCCGGCCTCGTCGGGCTGATGCAGACGCTCTGGCTGCGTTATCGGGCCGCGCCGGTCGTCGTGAGGGTGTGAGCGGGTAGAGCGGGGAAGGTGAAAGTGAGAGTGAAGGTGAAGGTGGGGTGAGGGTGGGGTGATTGCGCCGGGGCCGGCTGGTGCATGCCGCGCGCGGGCTTCGGGGTTGACCTTTGAGACGCCGGAGAGGAGACCCGAAGGACAGCCGATCTCCCGGAGTGACTTCCGGCGATTCAGATCCGAGTTCTGAGCCAACCCCACCCACCATGAGAACCTTTCGTCAGGCTTCCTCCACGTCTCGCGTCGTTCTGCAGTTGGTTTGTTCTGCCGCAGTCCTGTTTTTCGCGTCGCCCCCATGTGCCCGGGCGCAGGCCTCCGAGACCGACATCGCCAAACGCGATAGCGATGGCCAGACCGCCTTGCACAAGTACGCGGGCTACGATTGGGGCTCTCTCGATGACGTGAAAACGTTGATTGCCCGCGGCGCAGACGTGAACGCGGTCGATAATGATGGCTACACGCCCTTGCATCTGGCGGCCATGGCCGGCTATGCCGACAAGGCCGGTTATCTGCTCGAACACGGCGCCTCGCTCCAGGCCCTGACCAAACAAAAGACCACCCCACTGCATCTCGCCGCCGGGCGCCGTCGCTGCGACCCGGGTTTGCTCGAGCTCCTTGCCGGACCGCCCAACGCCCGCAACGTCAACCCCCGTGACGCCGAGGGCCACACTCCGTTGTTCCGGGCGGCTGATGCTGACAACGCCGAGACCGTCAAATGGCTGATCGATCATGGCGCCGACCCCAACATCCCCGCCGCCAGCGGCGAGATGCCCCTCGACCATGCGTTGATGCTCGACTACACGAAGGTTGTCGAGACCCTCTGCGACAATGGCGCCAGCCCCAACGCCATCACCGAGGATGGGCTGACGGTCCTCGCCAAAGCCATCGAACGCGGCAAGAAGGGGCAACTCGAGTTCCTGCTCGCCCACAAAGGCGATCCCAACGCCAAATTCCAGAGCGGTCGGACGGCGCTCCATCTCGCGGCCCGCAGCAAGAACGAAGCCGCAACCAAGATCCTGTTGGCTGCCGGCGCCAACGTAAATGCCACCGACGACGAGGGCCATACGCCGCTCGATTATGTGGACGTATCCAGCGGGGCCGAGTTTGCGGCCTGGCTCAAATCCCTGGGGGCAAAACACAGCGAGCCGAAAGTCGAGCCGAACGGCGATACGGTGCTGCACCAGGTCACCGGCGACAAGAATCTGGCGGCCTTGAAGGAGGCGGTGGAGGCGTATCCGAAATTGTTGGACCAGAGAAACGAGGATGGCCTGACTCCGTTGATGATCGCCGTATCGGAGGGTTGGCTGGAAGGCGCGGAAACCCTGGCGGCCGCCGGAGCGAATGTCAGCCTCAAGGCCGATCACGACAAGACGCTGGCTTTCCTGGCCGCCGAGTCCGGGAATCTCGCGGTGCTGAAGTGGGCGGTTGGCAAGGGCGTCAACCCCAAGGAACCCGACAGCTACGGCCGGACGACTGTTCAGCGGGCTGCCGAACGGTCGCTCGAATGTGTCCAATGGCTGGCCGAACAGGGAGTGGACCTCAACGCGAGAAGCAAATCAGGGGATACTCCTTTGATCATGGCCCTCTCGCGGGACCGGGTGAATGTGGTCGCGTTCCTGATCGAAAAAGGCGCCGATCTGCGCGCCGTCGAGAGCAACGGAAACACCCTGCTGCACCGGGCCGCCCGCAAGCGCAGCCCCGAGCAGGCCAAACTGCTGCTGGCCCATGGCGCCGACGTCAATGCGAAGGACGCGCACGGCGCCACGCCTCTCCATCGCGCCGCCGACACGAAGAGCGCCATCGAAACTCTGAAGCTCCTGTTGGCGAGCGGGGCCGACCGGACGGCCAAGGACAATGACGGCCAGACGGCCCTTGACTACGCAACCAAGGCGAAGAACGAGGCCGCCATCAAGCTGCTGCAGTAGGCCGGGTCGATTCAGAAAAAGGGTCCGCCGATCCTCCTTCGCCAAGCCTTCGGAGGACAGGCGAGCGGCGACCCCACCTCGGCCAAATCAATCCGGCTCGGGCGCAAGACTCCCCCGGGTCGGGAAGAGGTCGATATTCTGCTCCAAAATGGCGCAGCCATTTTGTCCTGACCGCGCGAGGACGCAGTCCGATGCGCGGTCAGTCGAAGAGCTTGCCGCGGTTGAAGCATGTCACCGCGACGAGCATGACGCCGGTCGCGATGCCCGCCAGAATGCCGACCTTGGGCAACACTTCGAGGAGTGTCCGGCCCTCCCAGAGAACATCGGCGAACCCTTCCACCGACCAGTACACTATGGTCATCTTGCTCACGTGCTGGATATACGCGGGCATGATGCTCACAGGAAACCAGGCTCCACCCACCGCGCTCATGGAAATGACAACGAACGTTGCGATGCCGCTCGCCGCAGCGGCGCTGGGGGAGATGGCGGCGATCAACATCCCGAACGCCGCGCACGCGGCGGCGGCAGCCAGGCTCACGGCCAGCAATCCGCCTAGGTGGTGAAAAATGTCGAGTCCGAAGAACACCCGGCCGGCGCAAAACAGCACGGTGATCTGCACGAGTCCGAGAATGACACCGAAAATGAACCGGGCACAAAGAATGTGCGCGGGCCGGACCGGGCAGGACAACAGACGCTGGAATACTCCGGAGTTCTTTTCCTCGAACAGCGTCGTGGCCGAGCCGCTCACCGCGAAAAGAAGGAACATGATCGCGTAGCCTCCGACGACGCGTGCTGCCATCGGGTTCTTCACGTCCTTGCCGGCCACCTGCTCGGTGTCGAGCTTCACGATCTGGGAGAAGATGTCGGTCGATTTTTGATCTTCGGTTTTTGATTTTCGATCTCCGACCAGTGGTTCGGTGCCCTGGTCTTGCGCTGCGGTGCCGGCCCGATCGGGGCGCGGGAGTTTGCCAAGGCCAAAATCGCCGGCGATGTTCCGCTGATAAATCTCCTCCCGGTCGCCGCCGAAGTTGTCGGCCACGGTATTGGCCATGGTCCGGTTGAAGCGCTCGAAACGTTCATCGCCCAGAAAACGGCGGGCGCTTTTTTGTAGTGATTGGCCGAGGAGCTGCGGGACATTGGAAAACACGGTTTTCTGCAGCAGCCCGTTCACCATCTGGGACTCGATGTCGTTGCGGGGATTGAACAGGAACCTAAGGTGAACGCCAAAACCGTTGTCCGGGAGAAGATCCGCCGGCAGGATCAGCGCATAGCGGTACCAGTTGTCATGCAATCCGGCGCGCACATCTGCCTCGGTCAGCGGCCGGGTGGCGCCTTTCCCGAGGTCGTACGTTGTGATCACAGCGAACGTCTTTTCGGTCTTCAGCGCATCGATGAGTTTCTGGGCGGCGGGTTCCGGGCTGAGATTCACGACCGCAATCGAGATGCCGGCGGGCGCGGAGTTATGGCCAAAAAGGCCGAAGACGTGGCCGAATAGATAAATCAGAACGATCGGCACGAGGAAGGTGATGCAGACGGCTGCCTTGTTGCGCCAGAAAGAGAGCAGGCTTTTTCGAAGGAGGATGAGGATTTGGGACATGGCGGGGAAGCGGGGTCTTGAATCTTGGATTTTGAATCGCGCGTTTACGCATCGCGCAATTTGCGGCCGGTGAGGTGGAGGAAAAGCGCCTCGAGCGTGGGGCGCTGGCTGACAAAGAGGCGTGGCGGGAGGCCGAGCGACTCAGTCTGGGTGAAAAAGGCAGACAGCGGATAGCCGGGCCGCGGACGGAACCGATGGGTGCCGTCAATCGCGGTGATTTCTCCCATGGTGGCCAGTTGAGCCGCCAGCGGAGCCGTCTCTGAGTTGGCGGGAAAGGTGATCTCGTCTTCAAACGGCAGCCGGGTGAGCAGTTCGTCCAGCGTACCGAGCGCGAGGATCCTGCCATGGTCGATGATCCCGATTCGCGAACACAGCCGCTCGGCTTCCTCCATGTAATGGGTGGAATAGATGATTGTGACGCCAGCGCGGTTCAATTGCTGCAGATGTTCGAAGATTGCGTTGCGCGACTGCGGATCGACGCCGACGGTGGGTTCGTCGCACAGCAGAAACTTTGGCCGGTGGAGGAGCGCAGCGACCAGGTTCAGCCGGCGTTGCATGCCGCCAGAGAAGGTTTTCACCAGTGACCGGCGCCGATCCTCAAGCTGGGCTGCTGCAAAAGCGTCATCGAGCGCGGCCTTCAGATCCCGGCCGCGCAGGCCCTGGAGCTCGCCGAAAATGCGAAGGTTTTCCTCGGCGGTGAGTTCGGGAAAAAGGGCGATGGTCTGGGGCACCAGGCCGAGATTCCGACGCCAGCCGCCGGTGGCGCCGGCCACCGACTGTCCGGCGAGCTCGATGGTCCCGGCTTCGGGCGTGCGGAGACCCGCGGCGAGTGACATGAGCGTGGACTTGCCTGCGCCGTTGGGACCGAGCAGCCCGAAAAATTCGCCTGGAGCAATGTCGAGCGAGACGTCGTCCAGCGCGGTTATGCTGCCATAGCGTTTGGTGACATTGCGGAAAGCGAGCATGGAGATTGGCGGTTATGCCGAGCGGACGGCGGAACGAAAGAGAGTTGACGGCGGAACGAGAGTCAGAGTTGTGAAGCGAAGCGGCACAAGGCGCAGGAAGTCATGGTGGCGGGCCGCCCGATAGGCCAAAAGTCACCAGGCGGATTTTCGGGCGGCGATTGCCTGGCTGTCAGGCGTTCAGGCGGGCGCTGCCAATCGGCCGGCGGCAAATCCCGGCGCATCTTGGCTCCCTGGAGGGCGCTGCGCCGTCAGCGCCGTTTCGGGGCTATTGAAGCTTGTGTATTGGTTTGACTCACTTCTTTGCCGCCGGTTTGTCGAGAGACGGCAGCAAGACGAACTTGACCCAGGCAAAGTTGGGTTCGATCGCCAGTGCTTGCTGCCAGGCGGCCCGCGCCGCCGCAAGATCGCCGGTCTTTTGCCGGGCGATTCCCAACCAGGCCAGCGCGTCGGCGTGTCCCCAAGCCGGCCCCGGCGGATGACTATCAGGGGCGGCGAAGCGGTCGACTGCCTGCTGCAGCAAGGCGGCGCTTTCCGCCGGATCACCGCCATATTCCGGTGGTGTGAACAGCAGTGACTGCCCCCGGAAGATAAGCACCCTTGGACTGATGGGCGCGGCGGCGGATGCTTGCGCGAGCAATTGACTTGATTCCGGCCCGAGCGTTGCGGCCGCCTCGGCGGGGTCTTTCTGCAGACCAATGAGCGCGCCGAGAGCGGATCCTTGCAGCGCGTTGGCTTCCGCTTCCCACGGAGCGCCCTTCACCCGTTGAAGAAAACTCACCGCGTCGCGAAGATCCTTTTCCAGCGCTGCCTGGTCGGTCAGGCCTCGGTGCAGGCCGTTGGCTGCGTAGCTGGCATAACCACGGGTGTAAAGCAGCGCAGGTTGGTCCGGCGTGGCTGCGAGCGCGTCGTCAAGGGCTTTGATGGCACCGGCGAGGGCTGTCGCATCGGTGCAATGACCGGCCCGCTCGATGGAGCGTTCGGCGGTTGCAGCGATCTGGTCAGCCTTGTTTGCATCGGCAGGCG
>Ga0182027_10002731_pt1 | contig 28338 bp, 5 predicted proteins | sample 712E1DmetaG_FD_121300 | JGI IMG/M metagenome (GOLD analysis project Ga0182027, IMG submission 121300) | Permafrost microbial communities from Stordalen Mire, Sweden - 712E1D metaG (Illumina Assembly) | ecosystem: Environmental > Terrestrial > Soil > Wetlands > Permafrost | place: Sweden...
CGTGGTATTGCAATCGATACACACTGTGGCTTGATAATCTTACTTCCATTCCCTCAGTCTATCACAAAATATCGTCCTAGTCGCATTCACCCCCGGGCAAGCCCGGGGAGCCCTGCTGGCCTTGGGATTGCTTCGTCGTTGAAAAACACTCCTCGCAATGACACTTTTTTTTATTATAATAGATTTAGGAAAATTTGCTATGGAACTTTATTTCTTGCGGCATGCCATTGCAGTTGAACGCGGCCATCCCCCATACAAAGATGATGCCAAGCGCCCTTTGACGGCACAGGGGGCGCAAAAAATGTATCGCGTGGCCCGCGGCATGCGCACGCTTGGGCTTTCCTTTGATGCCATCCTCTGCAGCCCTTATGCGCGCGCCCGGGAAACCGCCCAAATCGTGACCCGGGCCTTTGCACTAAAAAAAACTGAAATACATTTTACCCGTAACCTTGCTCCCGATGCCCCCTTAGCAAAATTATGCCAGGAAATCCGTGCTCATTTCCCTAAATGTAAAAATATCCTCTTGGTGGGGCACCAACCACATTTGACCCAATTGATGTCTTACTTGCTCAAAAGCAAAAACCCGATTCCCATCAATTTAAAAAAAGGCGCGCTTGCTCGTTTAAGCTGTCCGGCTCCCTACGGGCATACACAAGCTTGCTTAAATTGGGTCCTGACCCCTTCCCAATTGTGCCTCATACACCACAAGGAGCTATCTGATTAACTTCAGCCAGCTATTAAATTTATCCTCCAGTATCTTGATTTGGTCCGCCGTCAATAACTGCCGCAGGTAATCTTTATCCTCGAAGTACTCAAATTGCTTGTTGCGGCGGCCGACCGCGAGAATGTCGCGGCCCCAAAATTTATCACGACGATTGGCTGAAACGACAAAGCGAAAATTGTCCCGGTCAAATTTTCCGTCGACAGCGATCACGGCAAAAGACAGCAAAAAATCGTCCTTCACATAAAGAGGGATGGCCTGATCCACAAAAAATGAGACGTCATGCGATTTGTTCTTAATAAACCCCAATGTATCCTGAATATCTAACACGTGGTACTCGGGCATGTCTTTTATTTTTCCGTATTTATGGAAGCTGGGGTCAATCAGATACACTTCATGGGTCGCCCGATCCACCATTAATAGAACAATGTGGTTGGAATTCTCTGCCGAGAAAAATCCCGATTCCGTAGCCATAGCGAACTTGACCTCAAAACGGGGGCTCAGGAGGGGCTTTAATTTCTCGTACAGATACGTGGCTAATTCTGCGCAAAGCCCATAGCGCCCCTGCTCTAAAATGACCACTCCTTGGGCATCATATTCATGGATGTTCTGCAGGGTCCATGTCCGTGTAGTAAAATCGACACTCAAATTGACTTCCGGCTTGACCATCACCGGGAATCCCGAATATGCCAACGGCTGGATAATGTTCATGACGGCGTCATAATAGGGAAGATCCTTGTTAATCGCCGGCTTTGAAGACACAGGAGATACATCACAGACGGCCGTGTGAGGGTATCCGATAAGCGCGGCCATTAAAATCATCCAGATAATTTTTTCACTCATTCTATAAATATAGCATTAAAAAAGTCGTGACACGCAGTATTTTATTGAAAAATTTTATTCAATAAATAGAGATGCCTCCCTATTTATTTATTGCCTGACCGCTGGTGTTTATGCTATAAAATAGCCCTGTGCCAACCATAACCCCCATGCTCAAACAGTACCGCGCCATCAAGACCCGTCATCAGGACGCCATTCTCTTTTTCCGTTTGGGGGACTTTTATGAAATGTTTTTTGAAGACGCCACCGAGGCCTCTTCCCTATTGGATTTAGTGTTGACCTCCCGAGGGTCGGATGCCTCCGGTCGTATCCCCATGTGCGGGGTGCCTTATCACGCCAGCGATAATTACATCGCCAAGCTCATTAAAGCCGGCAAAAAAGTGGCCATCTGCGAACAAATGGAAGACCCTGCCTTGGCCCAAGGCATTGTTAAACGCGATGTCATCCGCATTATCAGCGCCGGGACCTATCTGGATGATACGGTCGATTCCCGTTATCTGTTGGCCTTGTGCCCGGGGGAAATTTTTGGAGCGGCTTTTATCGACAATTCCGGCGGGACTATTTTTGCCAATGAACTTGGCCTCACATCCGTCATTGAACTTTTGGCCAAGCTTCCCATTTGCGAATGCCTCTACCCTCAAGGCCAAGAAGAAGCCGTCAAAGATTTATTTGCCCATCCTTTAGTCAAAATGCGCGCCATTACCTTAAGCCCTGTGGACGATTGGACTTTTAACAAAGACACGGGCCAAAAAAATCTATGCGATCACCTGGGGACTTCGACCCTTAAGGGGTTCGGCATCGACGAGTTGCCGGGAGCTATCAGTGCCGCCGGGGCTTTACTGGAATATTTAAAGGCCATGAATAAAACCAGCCTCAAGCATATCGACAAAATCGCTCTTTATGCCCAGGATGACTATGTGTTTATTTCTCCTGCCGCGCATTATGGCCTGGAATTAGAATCCCTGCTGAAAACCATTGACCTGACCGCCACCCCCATGGGCCGAAGAGCCTTGCGTTTTTGGCTGTATCATCCGCTGAAAGACACCTCCGCCATTCAACTGCGGCAGGAAGCGGCCAAACAATTGGTCAGCACCACCCGGCTGGGTGAATGTTTAAAAAATACCCCTGATTTGCAAAAGGCCCTCTCCCGGCTTTCCTGCGGTTGCGGCTCTATCAAGGATATTTTAAGCCTACGCCAGGGATTGTTGCGTGTGCCTCTAATTGCCGAGACGCTGGGCAATGCTTCTAATCCGCTTTTAGAACTTCAGGATTTAAATTCTTTGCGCGAACTATTGACAAAAACTATCAATCCCGATGTGCCGCTCGCCAAGCCCGAAGGGAAAGTGATACAGCCCGGTATAGACAAAGACTTGGATGAACTAAAAAATATCCTGGAAAACGGCAAACAATGGCTGGCCAATTATCAAGCCGAGGAAATCAAAAAAACTGGCATCTCGTCGCTCAAAGTAGGCTTCAATAATATCTTTGGCTTTTATATCGAAATCACCAAAACCCATCAGAAGAACGTACCGGGCCATTATGTGCGCAAACAAACCTTAGTCAGCGGCGAGCGTTACATCACCCAGGAACTTAAAGAATACGAAGAGAAATTCCTCAGCGCCCAAGATAAAATTTTGAACATTGAAAAACGCATCCTGGGGCAAATTGAAGAAGCGATCCTGTCTGAAGCCGCCCCTCTGCACGAGGTCTGTCAACAGCTGGCCACCATTGACTGTTTGTATGTGCTCTCTCAACTGTCAGTGTGGCCCGGCTATGTCTTCCCACAGGTCAATACGTCCACTCTTTTGGACATCAAAGACGGCCGTCATCCGGTCGTCGAGAAGACCGTGACCGATAATTTCATTGCCAACGATACTCTGTTGGACACCCAGGACAATCACCTGATCATTTTAACAGGCCCCAATATGGCGGGCAAATCCACCTATATCCGCCAAAGCGCACTGTTAGTCATTCTAGCCCAGATGGGTGCCCCTATCCCTGCCGCTGGGGCCACCATCGGTTTGGTGGATAAAATTTTCACCCGCATCGGCGCCCATGATGATATTGCTAAAGGACAGAGCACCTTTATGGTCGAGATGACGGAAGCCGCAGACATCCTTAATAATTTGACTCCGCGCTCCTTGGTCATTCTGGATGAAATCGGCCGCGGCACCTCCACCTCCGACGGGCTAAGCCTGGCGTGGGCCTTAGCCGAACATATGCACGCCCAGAGTGTGCGCACGCTGTTTGCCACGCATTTCCATGAGCTGACGGCTTTGGCCGATCAGTTTAAAGGTGTCAAAAATTACAACGTGGCCGTGCGCGAATGGAAAGATAAAATTATTTTCATGCATAAAATCGTGCCCGGCGGCTCGGATGATTCTTACGGCATTTATGTCGCCAAATTGGCGGGAATCCCTGAGACGGTGATCCAGCGTTCCAAAGAAATCCTTTCGGAGTTGGAAATAGGAACCCCTAACCCGTACGCGAAACAGGACAAACAATTAAACCTTTTTGTCCCGAGCCCCGGCGAGTGTCCGGCAAGAGGATCCACATCCCAGCCGAAGATGGATGAAGTGCGCGGTCGTATTGACCGACACTCGCAGTTGCTCGCTGCGCTGGAAGAAATAGACATCGACACTTTAACGCCCATGGAAGCATTAAAAAAATTGGACGAAATAAAACGTAAATTACTGTAGCCCCTCCACTCCCTCCCCCTTGAGGGGGGAGGTCAGGTGGGGGTGAATCGAATTATGAATAAAGTTAACCTTCTTGCCCCAGATGTAGTTGCTAAAATTGCCGCCGGAGAAGTGGTGGAACGTCCGGCCTCGGTGGTCAAGGAACTGCTGGAAAACGCCATTGATGCCGGGGCCACACATATTGAAATTCATCTTAAAGATGCCGGCAAAGAACTTATCCATATCAAAGACAACGGCTCAGGCATTGCCCGGGAAGATTTGGAAAAAATATTTCAGCGCCATGCCACCAGCAAAATCTCTGCTATTGAAGATTTAGAAAAACTCCATTCGATGGGTTTTCGCGGGGAGGCACTGTATTCCATCGCAGCGGTCAGTGACGTCATCTTGTCCTCACGCACGGCCACAGATGAAGGCTGGCAGATTCATGTCAAAGGCGGCGTACGCCAAAACCTTGAGCCCACGGCCCTGTCTGGCGCCGGCACGGACATCAAAATTGCTGAACTTTTTTTTAATACGCCTGCCCGTCGTAAATTTCTCAAGAATAACACTTCAGAATTAAATCAAATCATTAATATCGTGCTTCCTTACACGCTGATTTATCCGCAAAAGCGTTTCGTGCTGACCCATGCTGGACGCACGCTTTTAGATTTAAGGAGTGCCCCTTGCTGTTTAGACCGGGCGGCCGCGGCGCTGAATGTCAGCATGAATCATTTTCTGGAAACCGATCAGGAGTTCGTTGAAGAGCAAATTCGTATACAATTGATTTTAGGCAATATCAATATCCAAAGACCCCGCCGGGACATGCAATTCATTTTCATCAATAACCGTCCTGTGGACAGCAGGCATTTAAGTTTTAACCTCAACGATGTTTACAAACTCATCCTGCCGCCGGGCGTCTATGGCGCTTTTATCGCCCATATCTCCCTGAACCCCTCCCATGTCGATGTCAATATTCATCCCACCAAGCGTGAGGTACGACTAAAAGATGAAGCCAGGATCGTCAGTGTATTAAGACGCATGACGGAATATCAGCTGATGCACAAAGGACAGGCCAAAGAAATAGGGGGATTGCCCGCCGACCAAATGATTTTTGCTCCGGGACAATTGCAAGCCAAATTTAATCCGAGAACTTCCACAGATAATGAGCAGGGACTGCCTTTGGATTTTCAACTCTTCGGCCAGGAGAACACCCTGCGTGCCAAATTCGCCAAGGGAAGATATATGGGGAATTTCCTGCAGAAATACCTGATTTTTGAAGCCGACGATTCCCTTTTAATCGTCGACCAGCACGCCGCGCAAGAACGCATCATGTTTGAGAAATTCAAGAATCAAATTGAGAATGCCAAGGTCGAAAGCCAGCCTTTGCTTACCCCTGTGTTACTCAAATTAACGCCTCAGGAAAAAATCGCATGGGAAGAAAATCAGGAAAATTTGACCGCCGCCGGTATTGAAACCACCCAATTTGATGAAGATACCATTGCCCTGCAGACCCAACCGCTGCTGCTCAAAAACATGGAACTCGTCGTACGCGCCCTTTTAGCCGTCCCCGCCTCTGGCGGGGCAAGCGGTGAAGCCCAACGCTTAGACAAAGATACCTTGGCCCGCCGCGCCTGTAAAGCTTCCGTTGTTTCCGGTGACAAACTCGATAGTTCCCAAGCCGAGCACCAGCGCAAAGAATTGCTAGAATGCCAAGACCCCTTCATTTGCCCCCACGGCCGCCCGACGGTCATTGAAGTAACCCAAGGCTTCCTCGACCGCCAATTCCTGCGCGCCTAACACCACAGCTTTACACCCCCCCACCATTTATCTTTAAATTGCTCGGAACAATAACTATTGATGTATTGATAAATCCTGTCCTTGTCCACTTCCCCAATTTTATTAAAAGATATGCCGTAAACATATCTCCCCTGATCTTCCCTGACCCAAGGTAAATCAACCTCAAGTTTCATGAGATCGAAATTGTCCCCAAGGCCTACTGACATGTTCACTGGTTGCTCTTGAGGCAATCGTTTATTAAAAGACGCGCGCATCCCTTTTAAATTTATATCCTCGATAATACACCGGCTGAATTCCTGCATTTGGGGCAGCCAGACCTTAGCTTCTTTTTTGACCTGCCAGCGCGGCAGTTGTCTGCGTTCATCCATACTCTCTCCCCTCCTTAACTCAGTTAAAATATTGTAACGTATGCATATGTGGTCGATGTATAACTAATACTACAAGTAAAAACGGTAATAATAGGCGGCACTAAATTATTAAATCCTGTCCAAAACCCTTTGCCGCCCAACGGCACACCCATTGAAGTTTTTATCCACAACACAAACTGTCTTTCCACTACGGTAATAACAGGCCTTATAATGGTGACATACACTACCCGCACAGAGTACAGCCACCATCTTGTTATGGGCCATTCAAAAACTGAGAGAGGTTTTACGATTGTGGATAAAAAGATAGCCGTGCCTGTTGTTGGTCCGACATTGGGAGGCATGTTTATTGTGTGCTGGCTAACGTTTGTTGTGTCATTGCGAGCGAAGGACTGCCCTCTCAACGGCATTTGTTGTTCTTTCGGACATTGTCCGCCAATTCTCCGGATCGGCGGGATGCCGCAGGCGGATTTCGCCCTTCGGGTCCGTATTAACAAATAATGAAGCACTCCCCAGAGCCAAACTACTGTGCCGCTTCCTGGCTTATACATCAATGATGATGCCGGGAAAAACTTGCATACACAACCACACGGCTTAATGCCCTTCATGAATATCATCCATAAGAAAAATACCCCCAAGAACAGCAAAAGTAAAAGTATTAAAAATGCAACGATCGTTTTCCGTTCCTTTTTAAATTGCTTTTCAGAATCTTTTTGCTTATCGGAATTTTGGGCAACACTCCTGGCCGATTTGCCGCCACTCATGGCCAATCTACCTTGGCCGAATAAAAGCCACCTACAATTATTCCGATAATGGTCTCTAACAGAAGCCGAAAATAAAAGCTTAGGATTAGAAGAAAAATCTAACTTGGATTTTAATTTCTCGTTAATATATTCTTGATCTTTTTTGTCAGGGTGTAAATCAACGAACTCTTGCCAGGTCCAACCTCGCAGCCCATGTGTCTTCCATCCCGTCTCCAATTGCGCTTGTTCCCAATAGGCATTAATCCGCATGACCAAGTAAGCCAACCATACAACCGGCCAATCCCAAAATCTCATCTGGAATTTATTGTGGGTTATCCTCTCGGCCACCCATTCTACAAACCTGCGGGCTTTTCCCGGCAGCATGGCCAGCGAAGAAGGGCCCACAGGTTTCTGCGCCACCACAACCATGATTGTTGATTGTTCAAGCACCTTGTCTGGTAGGAGTGCTGTTGGCCACTGCACCATCAGGGCAATATGCGTTGACGGCTCCAGAAGATACGCCAGGTTATTATTCCTGTGCGCAGCAATGCGCCCGGCCAGCGTAGGTAACGCCTGGATTTGCATAACCAATCTTCTGACTTCTGCCAGATAGGCTTCACGCGAAGGGAACCTTTTGATGGCCTCTTGGTCATTATGCCCATTGATGAAGTCCTCAAGAATTGGCGCAAACTTTTCATCATCCAATTTTTGCCGCTGCTGCCAGAGATAAACCTCCTCATTGACGGGCAAATAATCAACTGTTCTAATTTTAGCCAGAGCCTCTTCAGTCAAGTTGTCCCAGGCCAGATGCGGGAAAAACGCTTTTAATTTGGCCACTATATCAAGTAAATTCTTCGATGATGTCGATCTTTCCCCCAGGGCCATGGCATTAGCGTTATAGATTTCACGGGCTATCCTTGCATGCCCGGGCGTATGACAAAGAGCGCAGAAGACATTTGGATTGTGATTGGCCGCGTAGGAAATCCCTATACCGGTAGTGCACAGCACAAGAGCATAGGCACATTGGCCGATGCCGACTAAATTGGCAGCCGCAGTGCCGAAATCAGGATAATTACAGGAATCCAAGCTATTTGTCCCCACATCGGTAACCTCACCGCCAACGGATTGAAGCAAGACTTTGATTATTTCTTTTAATGCAAACGCGCCATGATCACAGCCAATCGCTATGGTATTAGGTGCAGGCGGGCCTGTTGTTCTCACGGCTGTAGGTGTCTGTATATTTTTGCCGATCAAATCCAATCTTATCTGATGCCTGCCCCCTGCAAAATTGGTATTACGCCACATGTCAATACTCGCGCTATTGTCCGGACTGCCTTTGACGAGAACGAGGATATTGGAATTATTATGCTCCCGTGTCAGTCCCACCGTGACCGGATCAGTGCATAAGGCACAGCGTACCCCGAGGGTCTTATTGGCAAGCATTGGTATACCCACCGCCGTTGTTTCTGAATCCGCGATGATAATCCCTCGCCAGGTTTTATCCTGCAAGATACGCCTTATCATATCTTCTACAATCTTTTTGAAATTCTTTTCGGTGGCAAATACCGGTTCTCCTAGAGGGTCATCAACCTGCGGCATTGGCGCGGTACGCGGTTCAAGGCGGACACAGCCTTTAAGCAGCGTCCTTTGTGCATCGTTAAGTTTATAATCATCGGCAATGGCAGTCATAAGCCCGGGCAGATCTTCACGGATAAGGTGAGTCCGTCGGGTCGTCTCTTGGATCTGCCGCAGAAAAGCTACTGTATTCTTCCTGGTGTTTTCTGACATCAGCCGCCAGTCTATGAGCTTAGCTAAGGTGTATCTCTTTAAAATATCCTGATAAAATGTCGCGGCTTTAAAGACAGGATTGGGTACACGTTCACCCCGCTGTGCGCCATCAATATTAAGAGGGATAAATATCGCCTGATAAAGCCGCGCCCAGTAAATAGCCTGTTCTTTAACCAACCCGCCGCGCGCCAACTGCTGTGTTGACTGCTGAAAGATTTTCTCAAATACAGCGATGGGGTCTGCCGCCACGGCCGCATTAAGTTCAACATTAACCAATCCCTGAATATATTCCCGCCACGCCGTAAAAGTACTGCTAGATAAATCGATACCGGCCCTGGCCTGATGGCAGAAGCTCTCCACCTCTTCACCTGCTTTAAGAGAACGAAGGGCTTGCCACAAAACACCATAAAGCAAACTTAAATCCGGCTGGCCTTTGACAGCCTTTAGCCTGACTATGCCATACATACGCCCCTGCGCGGCCTCGACACGTAATTGACGGGCTGCAGGGCTTTGAGAAGAAGAGTTCTTCAAAATATTTTCAATCGCTTCAATCCGTTCCTTGAGATTGTTATTCCTTCCCTTAATATGCTCCTCAATTTTACCCAGACGATTATCTAAATTATATCTGGCTTTAACAGCTAATCTTTGACTGCGCGTTTCAAGGCAACGCACGGCCTTCACTAATGAACCCCGGGCCGTAAGCCGATGCCGGTCACCGCTTTGGAGAACCTGGGATGCGCTGCTTATATTGCGCCAGGCACTGCGTTTCTCTTCAACACGCAAATTCGCTATATCTCCCAGATTTTCAAGAATGCCCTTCAATTCGGGTACTATGTTTTCGCCCTTGGCAAGGCGCAGTATCAAATTATTAAGCTCTACGATTAATCCTCTGATGATGCGACGCTCATTAAGCTCATTTTTAATGGTATCGCAAATACTCCGGAAACTTTCCCAGCTTGACTCATGTTTTGAAGCGCTATCTGACAACATCGGACTTTCACCGTCAGGCTGAAGTTGATATCTTTGCTGGTGAACGACGACCTTTCCCCCTTGTGCGCTGACCGTTGCCGCTAAAGGTGAACGCCCGGCAATGCGCCTATCTAAAAGTTCCGTCTTGATCTGGTTAATCCGTTCGCTCACTGCCCGCAAACAGCTAATTGCGGCAGGTTCATCATTGTTATCAATAATGAGTTGGGCCGCGCGGACAATGAGTGCCGCCAATTGTCTTGCCTTTTCTTGATAATCCAGTTCCTTGAACTGTTGAGGAGTAAACTTAAGCGCAATATCAAGAATTTCATTGACTAATTCATCTCTCCTCGCCAAAGTCCCCGGAAGATCGGCAGGGTCACCTTGCATCCTTTGCGAAAGAAGTACGCAAAGAGCCCCTGCTTTTCCATCAATCTTTTCAAAATAATCATGAAAACGGATTTCGTCCGACGAAGGTTGGCGGCTGCGGGATACGCCGACAACCGGTTTTTGGCGCTGCCTTTGCCCCTTAAGCTCATCAAACAATCGTGCCATTTTAACAAGGCCCAAGCGCCTGACCGCCGGGCTAAGTCTGAAGGCACTTGGCGGAAACCTTTGGGCAGTTTCTTCGACAGCCTGCGCGTGGGCTTGGGCCGGCGTCAATTTATTGATGCGGCGGTTTTGAAGTAACCGGTTCTCGATAAGTCCGTGATAGGCATCTTCCATCAGTAAATCTTTATTGCCTTCATAAACCAATGGGGAAGAATAATAAATCTCCAGCGTGGGATTTTTACCGCGGGTAATCCTGTCCCAAATAAAACCTTCCGGAGGCCCACGCGGAACCTGTTTAGTTAAAATGAAAACCTTCACCGGTACATCAACAATGCCTTCAAATATCTTCTTGTCAACATCAACTTCGTCAAATGCCTTCTCAGCAATAAGTTGCTTGATCCCTTTCACATTTTGCGGCGCAACATTCCCTGTACATCCCTGACCTTCCCTAACTTTTTTAATTAACCCCGGTCTAATAAAATCCGTATTTGTATTACGGCGTCTGACTATGCTGCTACGCAAAGATCTAAAAGGCAGATTTACATTTAAAAGCAGCCAAAACAGTCTAAGGACTTCCGGTCTTTGTTCCTTATACCTATACCCTCGCCATAACGCCTTGCCCTCTAATAACAACGGCATGGCCGCAAGGTCTACCCCCATGTAGATAATGCCCAAACAACTGCTGATGCCCCACAACCCAAGACTCTCGAGCGCTGACCACTTGTATTTTCTATACATCAATAAAATAATCACCGCCTTAACACCAACGCCGAATAGCCAGATCACGCCATATCCTACCGCCCCCCCCCACCAAAGACTCAGACCAGAATGTAGCGCTATACCCGTTGCCATAGGCCCAAGCACGCAATCTACTAATACACTAACAGGTTTCACCAACGCCATAAGGATCATGTAGTTCATGTAACTCATCACCTTGGAATTTCCATTGCGCAGGGTACACAGGCGCTCATACTCCTCTTGAATAATTATTTTCCTATCACGTTTACTGGCAATAAGCACATCAAACCAATTGACATTGACCTCTTGAGTATAGGCCTGGACTTCTGATGGTAATGCCTGGTTGATATGGGTTTGTTCGTGAACTTTGATGGCCTGAGTTAAGAATGATGCGGAAATATATTTGAAAGCAGGATGGTAGATCGTTTGACCATTTTGTACACGGGCAATTTCTAAAAATTCCCAATTCATCACCCCGGGAGGCAGACGATGCTCCAGTAAAAGCACCCGCATCAGCCAATACTTCGCCCAAGCATAAATAATCATCAAGTCCGTTATAAACAACTTTACAAAACTTAACGCTATCCGTCTGGGACTGAACCCTTTATCCTTAAGCTCTCCCCTGATCCCGTTAATATACCGCACCCATCCCAATGCCCGACGGCTTTGAATGGGGCTTTGGCCTTCCTGCGGCTTGGCCGAGTCGCTGGGGCGGATGTTATTTTTCTTTTCAATCACAATAAGCATATTGCTATCCGGCAGGCTGACCTCATTCCCCTGAAGGTCCAGTAACCTGGCTTTGCCGGCAAGATTGTCAACATAGCCCTGTTGAAGGAAGGCCCTCTCCTCCACAGGTATTTCAACCTCGCTAATTTGCATGCCAAGCTCTCGTGCTAATTCGTGCAATAGCGCGACCCATTCGCTGCGCTTTAACACCTGGTACTGCTCGCGCAACTCATCCATAAAGCCTGAGGGGTTGTATTGCGGGGTCCAGACCCAGGTAAACTTCATCAGAAATTCAGCGGCCAGTTTACGGGGCATTTGAAGTTTCCAGATTTCCGCAACCGGATCGGCGTAAATTTCCCTGACCGCCGAGGCAAATGACGGGTATTGGCTTTGATACCCGGAAAAATAGTTGTCGCGCGCCTCAAATCCATTCATAAACATATCAAAGGTTTCTCTGGATTTTACCCCGCGCAGCTCAAGGACCTGCTCTTCCATAGCATTTTCCGGCACGACACCGTCACGGATCGGTATCCGGCCGCCTTCGGGCAACACCTGCAATGCAGCGCGTAACACATCTTTAACCGTTTCCAAATCAAAGCGTTTGCCGTGCTTGATCGAATAACTGAAGATCTCATGAAGGATCGAACAGAACACAATATTCATGACCTGACCGACTTTATTCTGCTTGAATAGCTCTACCAGATCAGCCGCATCCCCATGGATGGCCCGGGCATGTAATTGTTTCTCCTTAATAATCTTTCTCATCTTCTCAACGGCTGTACTAGAAAGATCAACGCCGATAGCCTCCGTCATCTGTTTGTCTATCCTGTGTTGCTCTGCTTGTTCCAGCAACATCCCGTCAGCATCGCCAATATCCACAAAAGCTCCGCCGGAAGCAAAATAATGGAACACGCGGGCCTTGTTCATTGCCGCCCCGCGCATCGTTTCCCAATAATGGACGTCATCACTGACCCGGTCGAATTCATCCTTACGGATGCCGTAATACTCCAGAAAATATTTCAGCAGTTGCTTGGCTTTCACCTCTGCGCGCGCTTCATACCGCCGCATCATGTGTTTAGCATCTACTCCTTCATTAGTTAATTCAATATCAAACCCAATCGCCTGACTACCTGCCCAATCGAGCGCGATCCCGGCCAGCCGGAAAGCTTCCGGATCTTTACTCGAGGGGTCGAATTTATCCACCACTTTGTCGCTAGTGAGAATTTCTTTCAACGTGTAGCGACGAAGCATGGCTTCAATAATCCGTACCAAATAGGGGTCATACGTCTTCCCATCATGGGTGAGCGTCTTCATCAAGTCAAAAAAGGTAATATGGAATGGCCCCTGATGATCCGGATTGCGGCGTTTAAACATCCGTACGCCAACGGCTAAGAGTTTGACCATGGCTTCGGCTGAAAGCCCGAGGGTGGCGCTTTCTATGTACCAGGCCTGCAGGCGGCTGAGTAATCCGGAAAATATTTGAATTTCTTCATCGGCAAGCCCTTCATCAATCAATTTATCAATCGTGTCCGGCACATCTCCCAACGTGATCGCCTCGTGGCGGAAACGCTTAAGACGCCTGACCAATTGATTACGCGGGGTGTATGTTCCTGTTTCGCCATGGCTATAAAATATTGCCTCAGGATCATTATTAGATGCTACCAGTTCCACCAAAGCATCCGTGACCTTGCGCATCTGGGTGAATAAACGTTCATCCAAAAGCCCTTCACGCAGGCTGGCCACATCCAGAATATTGAAAAGAAAAACCAGATCAGTTATTCTTTGGGCAGTCTCAGAAGGCGAGGAGGTTTGCAACACTTGGCCTAATTCTTCCCTATGTTCACGGACCCAAAGGATGAAAGGCATGAATAAATGCCCCGTGATCTCTCCGCGGACCTTCATGCCCAGAAGGCCGCGCGTCCCGAGGACCTGATAAAACAATTCATTAAGCAAATCGTGATGAGGGCACTCCCGCAATACGGCAATGTTTTCAAAAAGCCCCCGATGATGGCTGTCGACGGATGCCAACTGTCTTAATACTAATACGCTGGCTTGATTCACCAGATTAAAATCAATGCCGGGGATATTGGCCCATTCCTGCTTTATTAACGGATCATCAATCTTGGACACATCATGATACAGAAACGCCGCACGGACATAAGGCAAAAGGCCTAACCGCTCAAGCTCATGGGTAATGGTTACCAGCGAAGAGAAGTGCTCTGGAGAAATATTCCCTGCCTGAAAAACTGTCGGATCCCCTAACTCCATCCCCAACAATTTCCGGCCAAAACCGCGACCAATAATATGCCGTATTAAAGCCTGGTTATACTCGCCTTCCTGCTTCTGGCTATCCCCGTCATAATTCATCTTTTTCCGGTCCTGCGAGAGGTAGGCAAAAATCTCCGGAAACAAGCGCTTTATTCTTTGGGCTGATTCTCCACGTGGATCCTCCAATAAAGGAGCAAAGGCCTGCGTCATCTTACGTGTATCCGAAAAGACCTGGCTTTCGACATTGTCTTTTTCACGGCGCAATGGTGTCGCAAGGACCCAGGGCTTGGGACGTATGCGGTACAACTGCAGTGTATGGACATACGGAATCCCGTCATTCTCAACATTAGGGTTGAGTTTAATTAAATTCTCCGAGAATAACCACTGGGCCCAGCGGCCGTCGACAGCCTTGATTTTAAGCGGGACCGTCATCGCTTCACCCATCTTCTCAACAATAATCTTGTCCCTGTTGGCCTCGACATATCTGTCAAAATCCGGCTTAGCCATTGACGACACATTCATCACGATCGAAGCTTCAGGGTTCAACGGATTAAGCTTATACATACCCTTTTCCATAATCTCACGTATTAATCCTGTCCCGCGGTAAGGATCATTTTCATCAGAACTTTCCCAGGGAGCTACGGGAATATACGGAGTATTGGCCACAATCAGATCTTGGTCAGGAGAGAGATCTCCCATCCCTTGGCCCAAGAAATGACGAAGAACAACTTCCGGAGAATAACGTAAAAGAAACGGCAAAACATTACGCAGGGTCGTTCTCAAAGCGTAAATACTGATATCGGTAAACGTCATTTCCTCCAACCCTTTGGTCCTTGCGGCCAACAAGGTTGAAAGAGCTCCCCCGCCGCTGCCAATTTCGGTGACTTTTTTAATCGGATGTAGTGGATTTAAAATGAGGTCCAGTAAGCGTGCATGCAAGTAAACTGTGTCGATGTTTGTGGTCCAGACATTCCGATCAACAGAAAGGTCCCAGGAAACCGTTACGCCGCCGTAACGGGTGTACCGTTTGTTTTGATGCCATAATGCCACAATACGGTCACGTATTTCCGGCGATACAAATCGTTCAATATAGCCGATCGGCGACATCAAATGCTGGCTTGGGAATTCAGCCAGTTTTATTTTTCGTATGGCATTATAATTGACCGTCCCATCTACGGCATGAACCCCGGTATCATCAGTTACTTCGTAATACGTCACCCGCTCAAAATCATCACTCATGTCAATGAACAGGCATATACCAGGAACACGGGGGGCGGGTAAAATAACCGGAACTTCGCGAGCGGGATGTAAATAGACAGGGGCTGTCGGTGCTTGTGCCTGAACATGTTTATTAATCTGAAGCAACTTTAGAATATACTCATAATCCTCCAGTCCTTTATTAACAAAAACTTCGGCGCCGGCAGCAAATGCCCGTTGACGCATAAGTTGAATCAATTTATCTGATATCTGCGCACCCCCGATACCAATATTCAACCCATCAATTTCCCTTACCCCCGCCATCCCTCCGATACCGTCATTAAAATATGCAAACCGGTACCCGGGGAATTGCAGGGCCAACCCTTCAATTGTTCGATTGCGAATGCCCTCATCATAAACGGCGCCCTTCTTTTGTGAACGCATCATCTCGTCACGTGTGATAAGATCCTCGAAACGAATGTACTCATTTAACCCATCTTCGGATAAATGGCTTACGGCTAACTCACGGGAAGTCCCGGTGGTCACTACAACTTCGACCTTTTGTTCTTTTAGGGAAGCCAGCAACTTTTCAGCACCCGGCAGCAACTTGGGAACGGAGATGAATTCAATAGATTTCTTAGATTCTTCAAAGATACGACGCGTTTCTTCTTTCGGCAATTTAGAGACTGTCATTAAAATTTGGTAAAGATCTTCCCCTTCATGTGCTTCCACCCATTGCATGGCTTGTTCCTGTGTCACCCCCATGATCCGTTTATACGCTTCCGCAAATACGTTACGCCAGCCTGTTTCAATGAATACCCCATGCGGGTCAAAAATAGCGACCAAAGGCAAATCAGTTCTCCAGCGGTTATTATGGGATTGGTGCAGATTTAGGGCGCTTTCATCATCGGGGGCATTCAAAATGTTGTCATAAAGTCCGCCGTAATGCTGCCGCCAAGATATCTCATCCGGGAAACGTGACAGGGCCCAGCGATGGCCTTCTATCCAATCATCCCGGCTTAAATGGCGCTGGTTTTTCAAGTCGCGTATACGGGCGTTTTCGTCGCTAATAATCTGTTTTATCACAGAACCATCCCCCTGGGCTAAGGCGGCCTCATACGCCTCATGGTTCTCCTGCAGGATGCCGGGGGGAGACAACATTGTTCTGGGGTCAATAGTCGTCCCCTCCTGCGCTTGACGATGATCTATGGCCTGCAGCAGGGTCGAAGTCTGACCATGGACTAAACCCTCTCCAATCCAATCATCCGGATTCTCATCAGCAAATTCCTTAAGAGACGCTTCCCCAACAAAAACCTTTTGCGCTCGCGGCCCTAAAATCTCATTCGCGGCTTGTGCGCGAATCACGCGCACCCTGCCCCGGCCATCCATAGGAACCACCATGGTATCTTTTTCCAAATCTAGTCTGTCAAACAACTCACTGCGGGTCTTAACATCCAGCGCCTGCCCTAAGCTATTGTTTAAAAATCCTTGGGCCCATCCCTGCAATTCAAAAACCTTAGGCGCCCGTGCCTGCCATGCTTTATATTTGGCTTCATACCCTTGCTTACAGCTGCCATCGAGAATGCTTTCAAAATCCAACCCGTATTTTTGCCACATCACATCGATAGAAACTTCCTGATGCGCCTTAATAAAGGCCGTTTGCATATTATCAATCCATGTTCTGTCCCCTGTCCCATCCGGCTTATAGGCGTAATACCTGCTGACCCCTGCCTTAAGGAATGTGCCCAACTGCCTACGGCCTTCAACCCTGAATTTTTCAAGGACTTCCATATCACGACTATCGATCTTGCGCACAAGTTCTCTAAAATCCCATCCTTGAAATACGTCGATCAGCCAGCCTGTTGCCCCATGAATGATGTACGCCAAAGGACCGCCGGTAGCGGTGGCAATATTTAAATGACCGTTAAAGGCGGCCCTGTTATCGCTGGTGCCGGAGGCCTCACGGGTGGCCCGTGGCATGCTCACCCAGATATCCGAGGCGCTGGCTGCCAAACGCATTAATTCAATACCGGTATTGTTAACAAAAATAAATTTACCTTTCAAATCTTCAATATGCATCTGCCGGGTGAATTCGTTGACCCAGGCAATGCCGCTATCATCCTGCCCCACTCCGCCGACCAATAGATTGGCCCCTAAACCTTTTTCCTTGCCCCAAGGGACGTCATACTCCACATGTCTATCTCCAACAATCCAGCGTACAATAGGAAAGAGTATCCCCTGTTCTTTATAGTCCACCATGCGGCGCACCAATCCAACCAAGGGCCGGTTAATATCAGTAAAAGAACATCCATAATTTCTATTTAAATATCCATTCAATTGCCCCTTCATCTGCTGGCCAAAGTCATAGAGTTCCTTGCCGGTGACACAACCGACCCCAACCTCTGCAACACGCTGGGCTAAAGGAGGAGAATACCATTGCTTGGGGTCTGAACCATTTTGAATGCCAATCGTTTTACCGGCATACGCTGGCATAATGATTTCTTGAGTAACCCGAGCATGCTCCTCGGCTACTCCATTAATTAAGGTGGCAACTTCTCCCAAACCTTTGGCTGTGTTGACTTCTCCATTTTCAACAATTTCACGCGCCCCATCCCAGTCACGCACTAACTCCCAACCGACAATGGACGTCATCCGTCCAACAGGTCCATGCTGTATCGCGGCGGGTTCAGGAGTATGTGTTGTCCCGGCGATTTTAGTATCGTTAAAGATGCTTCGGCCATGTCTATTATTAAAGAAATCAATATCGTCTTTCATAGCCGTGGCTGCATAAACTAATTGCGGTTCATTCAGACGCACAATGCTGGGGGCAATCCATAAACTCTTCATCAATTCTACGAATGCCCTTCCCAAGAACCCTTGCTGATAAATTTGATGATCTTGATACGGATAAAGCTGATCGAATATTGCAGGCTGGCGTAATAAAAACACTAAATTACCATTACGGTTGAGCCAATAAACCTCGACCTTGAAATTGCCTTTGTTATAGGCGACGTCCAGCGTCAATATGTGTTTATTGCCATTGGCATCGTAAACAAAGACCGGCTTTGCCCCTTTAGATGATTCATCATCTTCCTTGGGCCAATCCAGATGGGTCCGTTCCCCAGTTGCCTTATTAACATGATTTTCATACAAAGGCATTACTCCCACGCCGGAGAATTTCCACAAAGCATTATGGACTCCAAAAGTTTCACCTGCTAAAAATCCTAATCCGCCGGCCCCCAAGGCCAACTGGAATTTTCCTTCAAGTTCTAGTAAGAATGCCTCCAGCGTTAAATCACAAAATACCGGAAGGCCGGATTGTTTCAGATTCCTGACAAAGGCGCGTAGCTGCGGATTAGCCAACTGGTCTAAGAGGAAATTCTCTGCCCGCAGGGCATTGTTATCGCGGTGGCCTGCCATCGGCTCATCGCTCATACTGCTTAAATAGACTAAACTGGCGGCCTGCTGGATTTCATCAAGATACTGGGCGCATTCAGGATGATTGGATAAAAGAGCATAGCGGACACTATCTTCATCATAAGTTGTGGCTAAAAACCCTTGAAATGGCCCGGCACGCACATGTCCGGCGGCAATCATCCCTTCCAGCATCCAAGCCTCGAAAACATAACCGTTCTTGAAGAGCCCCTTCAATGCCAGTAAGGCTATTGGCATCTGCGCTGTCACTGGTACCAAACCTGCATCTTGAATCTTTTTGCCCTGCAAAACACTAGCGATTTCTCTGCTTCTTTGTTCTAATGGAGGCAAGGGATACCCGGGGATGCCGCGCACAACAGGATATGGATATCCCTGACGACGAACCATATTCTCAGCTATAACAGCTTGTTGGTGGGCTTGTTCTATGGTCTTCTGTGAAAGGTTGCCGCTTGCCGCTAACTGATTGATGAAACCCTCAATAGAAGCCACATATCTGCCTTCCGCGGTCTCATTGGCTGCATGGTCGCCTGCATTGAGCTCGTGCACCATCACCCGATCCAAATCGTAATCGGAATTATGAAGAATAGAAGAAACCACAAAGAGTTTCTTCTCCGCCTTACGATAGTAGGTGCCAAAGCCCTCTTTTTCAGAATCAACGATAAACAATTCCGGCCTCTCCGTGGGGACATGGGGATTATTCTCTGTGTTTAGGAAGGCCCTGGCCTTATCAATGCACGGCATGAGATAATCTTTTTCTTCTGGGCTAGCCGGTCGCACCTTGCCCTCATCTTCTTTCTCTTTAAGCCAGCCTTCACTTTCATCGACGCTCCAATTGTTGTACCCGCCGTCAGCCACACCTACCACTTCAAGTTTTTCTTGAATCATCCGATTAAGCACCTTATTTATCTCCGGGATCCTCGGTAGGATACCGCTTTCACTCGGGAACAAAAGATGCTGTTTCCCTTCAGTGATGCATAAATCATATATCCTTCCAACCCGTACGGCGCGCTCTGGCGCATCATTTAAATTCTTCTGGGTCATCAAAAGAAACGCCCATTTCTTCTCATGATTGGTGGAAGCAGGACTTTCCGGTGAAGCACCGAACAGGTCATGCCAACCTTGATAAATGGACCAATCATAGGCCCTTCTAATTTGCTCCCCAGACCTGTCCGTATACAAATGGAAATAAAACGGTTTGGCATATCGTTTCACTTGAGCTTGGTTGGGATACGCATAGAACAATTTCCATGTCTCATAAATATTGGACCCTTCCCTGTCGACATCAATGCATTCCTTCTTTAAGATCACATAGCCCTGTGATTCCAATTCATTAATGGTATCCCTTAGATAGGTGCATTCAATGGTACAGGTTTTATACTGGCCACTCACTTCGCCCATTTTGACTTCCAGCCCCAAATACGTCCGCTCAATCGCTAATAGTTTCCGTAAGGTTTCTGGATCCTGATTTTCCTCTTGCATCTTGCGCCATGCCGTCTCAAGTATCGACGTCTCCAAACCTCTTTGTCTTGCTTGCGCAAACCATTGGCGGGCCAGCGTTTCTAAATCTTGTTGGTCAGAAATATCTGTTACTTGACTGTCATTCTTATGAGACACCAGCCCGATATACGCCGGCCATGCCAACGTATACGCGCCTAAATCAACTTCCCAAGAGAATGGAGACGTTTTCGTAAAACCTATTTGGTCATATAAATCTTTAACAAGGAAATTAGCATTCCCTTCTATCGGTGAATAACGGGCGTACAGCTTTTGGATACCTGCATTCCTTAAATCTTGAACAACATACGACACAAACGCCTTCTCTGCTGTAAGCCCGATGACCCGGCAACTTAAACAAAAGACGGAAATCTCCCAATCACTGGATTCCCTATCGATCTTTGAAACAATCATGACCCCGACCATCCCTGCATTGCCGAACCTGTCAATAAATTCAAAGCTATACACTTTTTCTCGGGGGTTTTCCTGGGCTAAAGCTGTCCGCAAATAATCTTCGGTATATTTCTGTCCCGTCAAATTGAACTGGTGCGTTCTTTCCATAAGTTGAACTATGCGCGGAATGTAATCCAAATTCTCCTGACCTGAACGGATCAGCACCTGCATTTCCAAATTCTTATAATATTCTTCCTTAGTCCGGCTTGCCGCTTCCAAATCTTGACGGGCCTTTCGATCCGTATACAATTGTGTCCTTCGTGCGTCTTCATCAGTACTCGACTTTATGTTAAACAATGTTTCAAGTTCTTTAGTTACAGCAGCTATCTGTTGGGGTTGGGCTGGGAAATTCAAAACCTGGACCTGGGGCAGCATGGTCCCCACCAAGGCGCATTCATGTGGGTTATCATCGACAAACACCAGACTGTCAATCCCAATATTAAGTTCCGCAGCTATGTCCTTAATATTGGATGCCTTGTCTTGCCAGTTAATCTTCATGACCACAAAATCTGTTTTTCTGAGGACCATATTCGGATGATGCTCCAGCACATCCATCACGGCTTCAGGGTTATTTTTACTGTTGATGGCCAAAAGAACACCCTTGTCCTTCAAAGCTTTAACTTGACGCTGAAATTCTAGATGTGCCTGTGTCAGTCGTATGCCGTCTCTGCTTTCTTCGCCTACAATCCCATCCCACAAAACTCCATCGCAGTCAAGCACAAGGCATTTGAGGGGCGTCTGTTGAGAAACGAATTTGTCTTCGACCTGCCGGTTCTCTGCATCGCTCTGGCCATTTAATTCATGGACCATCACCCGATCCAAATCGTAATCGGAATTATGGAGAATAGAGGAAACCACAAAAAGTTTATTTTCCGCCTTACGATAGTAGGCGACAAAGCCCTCTTTTTCAGAATCAACGATAAACAATTCCGGTCTCTCCGTGGGGACATGGGGATTATTCTCTGTGCTTAGGAAGGCCCTGGCCTTATCAATACGCGGCACGAGCTGTTGTCTTTCTTGTTCGCTGGCCGGCCGCACCTTGCCTTCAACTTCTTTCTCTTTAAGCCAAATTTCACTTTTATCGACGCTCCAATTGTTGTACCCGCCGTCAAATGTCCTACCATTTTTGCCATTAGAAGCGAAATCCACATCTTGACGAAAGATATGAACGCTGTTGGGCGCATCTTTGCTCTCAATGGGACGGGCGCGATCGTAGAGCACATCTATCTGCATGCGTGCCCCTGCCTGGATCGTCTCGTCCTCTTTGCTCAATTCACTTAAATTTGCCATCACATCGGGATGCTCAAATTCGACTAGCAAGCCAGCCAAAGGAGGGGTTTTATTCTCGATAAAGCCCCTGACATGTCTGCCCAAAAGACGCGACATAGCTAAAGGCTCTCGTCCCTGCCAATACGCCCGGGTCATAAGACCTTTAAGTTGCGCCGGGTTAAACGCTTCCCCATTATGGATAAATACAATGCGCACGCCTCTGTCAAAACCATAAATCTCCACCCCAAAATCGCCTTGTACAAATCGACCATGCTCCGTCGAAGCATGACGCTGTAAAGCATCAAACATGTGGTTGACCCAAAACACGATAACATCATGGAAGGTCTCCTGCATGTCCTTATCCGCAGGGTAAAGTTTCTCTAACACTTCCGCTAAAGAACGTCCGCTAAAATCGTCCATCCATTTCTTAAATTGTTCTTTGAGGCTTCCCCCGAAGAGTTTTTCCGAAAGGCGTTCTTTCAAGAACCAATCCTCTCCGCGTAAATCAACAAAGGCATGAATGAAATCCTTGGTCCGCTCATCATAAGCCTCAAAACTTGGCACCAAGGACAACCCATAAAAGACCATTTGAATATCGGATATCTCCGAGCTTTTCTTCTTACGGGTGCGGTCTTCGAAACGCACCGCTGTCCTGTCCTTGTCATCATTAAGACGATAGCGAAGATCCGTATACGGCAAGAACGCCTCTGTGTTGGTGTATTTGCCTTCAAAAATGTAAACGGTGTTCTTCCTAAAAGTAATCTCATGGTCTTTGCGTTCAGATGGAACATCTTCATTGCCACGAAAGTAAGCATTCTTTACAGTGTATTTCTGACTCTCCGCACCGGAAGCGCGGAACTCGTATAAAGCTTTTAAAAGTTCCAAAGCCTGCGCATTATCAAAAAATCCCTCTTCTCCAAGACACTTCTCACCCGGCTTAAGTTGATGGGCCAAGTCGCCTAAAAGGCCCTTTTCCCGGTCCGTCAAAACCAATGATCCGCTGGCCGGGTCATGGGCCACAACCTTCATTACAGCTTCCCGCCACTCAACGTCTCTCAAGAACCAATCCTGTTCGAGGACCTCAACGCGTAATCCAAACTTAGCCAAAAGACTGTCTACCAGTTTAGCAATGATCGTTTTCCCGGAGCCGGAACCGCCATCGATGGTAATGATCGGCGAATTCCCCGTAACCCCGCGGACAAGAAGCTCACGGATATGTCTGACAATCGGGATCACAAACGGTGTCATACAAGACTGCAGGTATTCCAACGGGCTGGCAAATAGCGGTTTACCTGTCTTAGCATCTATCGGAGGATGATTGTAATAACCGTGCGCTTGGGCAAACTCATGGGCAGGTAAGGGAATAATCGCCGCATCCTGCCCGTAACGATATCGTGTCGAAGAGATTGCCAAGTCAATCTGCGGATGTTTCAACAATAGTACCGGCAAATTCATCTGCCCGCCATAAAGGGCTTTGGCATGCTGATTATATAGCTCCATTCTTTCTTGCGTCACATTTAAGCCAAACTTGCCGCGCTGTATCCAGCCGATACTAATACGATGCAGCGGATCTATTTTGCCTTCGTTTTCCTTTAAAATTTTGTAAAACTGTTGGTAATAGTTAACGACCCGCTCCTCGTTCTCAATCCCCAGCAGTTGCACGAAATGGGCCCGCTGGCCGCGATTATGCTCCATCAATTGCAACAACTCTTCAAACCCTTCTCGCATATTATCCGGCTCGCTGGCAAAATCAGTGTACCGGAGCAAAGGCCACATCCTATCGATGGATAATTTGGTCATCATATGCCGATGCTCGGTGGAAACCTTCTCTGAACGGCGGAGCTTCTTGTAACCGATCTTCCCCTGCACCCGGATGGCCACAAAATCAAGGCCGAGTAAAGCAATGGCAAATAATGGTGGTATTAAATGCCCATGGTTGGGAGGATTGCCTGCAATGGGCATATACCCTATTTGGATTTCTTCATTAGGATCGACGTCTTCCAGCGCCACCGGGCCATCATCTTCAATGGAATATTTTAATAATTTTGCCCGTCTGAGCGGTTTTGACACCCCCCGACGAACCTTGTCCTGAATCATCCCCATCACCGTCTCATCAGCTTTGAGGATTCGGCTATTGAGGAACTTGTCGCTACGCTGACGCACCTGTGGATCCGCTTGAAGTTGTTGGTTAACGACATTAGCCCTCACTTCTTCTACCGCCTCCATCGCTGTAATATGGCGGGTGGCAGGGTCTTGGCCGCGTTTGTTTGTGAGCCATTGACGCAAAATAACTTCACGTACTGAATTTTTCTCATCTGTAAGATTAAATTCTGGGCCATGGGTCGACAAAGCGCGAATCTCGTGACCAAGGCTTAAGGCTGTTTCAAGGCGGGTTCTATAGGCGGGATAGTAGGTGCTGACTAAAATGTATTCCTGTCCCTCTTTGATAATAGTCGTAGCCAAGAATCCTTGAAGAGGCGCACCCTTTAATAAACCGGCACGTCCCATCCAGCGCAATTTGGCCGCGGCCTGGCTGTCCCCGGTTTCCTCAAGCCCGCGAGCCATCAGTTCCCACATCTCCTGGGGCACATCCGTCACCGTGCTCCAATCCAATCGCGCTAACGCATCCTCTACAATCTTCTTATAAGGAATACCCCGCATTTCCAAAGGCATGATGGGGGCCGGTAGATGGCGGGCGGGGTCTTGTTTAACCGGAAGCGCCTCTTGGGAACTTGTGGTTAAAACCGGCATCGCCCATTCCGATTTATCAAATTCTACCTCTACCGGTAGACCAATAATAGCTGACTCATGAACCGCCGACATTAATTTTATCCCGATACTATGATCCTTGGCGGGAGAAATTACCCCGCTGAAATCTTCCTTATTGATCAATACTTTTAAGAATTCTCTGGCCGGAGCAGCATCATCTTCAAGGTCAACCGGCTCGTTTTTAATACTACCGCCATCATGATTTATAATGTTCGATGTTAAATAACTAAGTTGACGATGGTTTGGCCCGCCAACTTCTTCTAATGAAAAATTATCACCTAACCTTGCTTTTCTTTCATAATGTATTTCACCGCCAAAACTTTGAACCACTCTGAAATGCTCAATTTTAACCATCTTTGGCGCACATGCTATCCCTCCATGTTCCAATCGAAGGAATACAGAACAAGTAAACCCGTTTTCCGTTATAAATTCAATCAAAATAGAGTCATTAACATCAAATAATTTTTCACTCGGACGGTTTTCGACTTTCTCTTGTTCGTCGACATGCCGCACATTTCTTTCACTATCAATTTTAAAATCATTTATTGACGCGAGCTGATGGGGCTTTTGGGAGACAGCAAAGACTCTGGCTTTAGTATAAACTTTACCTGTATTCCTTAACATCCAAGGAATGATATCCAAAAAATGATAACCGGAATGGGTTAATTTGCCTGAATCTAAATATGCCCCATGTTTATTCTTCCCGGCTATTGAACCATTGCCATACTCAGGCCTATTCGGTCTTACCATGCTCCCACCCGATTCATTGGTCACAAAATTTAGATACCCGTCATTCACTTCATACGTGATCCCCTCGATAGGCATTATTTCCCCATCTACCTTTAAGGAACGTATTCTTCTGGCTGTTTTTTGGAATAAGTCAGAATACCTTTTTTGAGTTGCTATCATAAATAGAAGCTGTGGTTTTTGATTTGAAATTCTCATTAAATCGTCATAATCACGGACAAATTGCAACGCCTTGTCTTGATCGAACTGGCTCCCCAGAGGGATTGTGAGAGGCTTATCGACTAAGACATGAAAATCATTTCTGATCGCCCACTCAATATACGGTTTATGTGCTGTGCCCCAGGTTGAAATAACCGCGGCTTTAACCGCAAACCCTTCTACCGCATTTCTTATTTTATCGCCTAGAACATTCTCTATATCATCGGCGCTGGGGGGATTGTTTCTCCATGGGCCTTTCATGGCATGCGCAATGACTATCTTAATCCGTTCTAAATCCAACCCCATCTCAGTTATAAACTTCCTCAATTTAATCGTATGCTCGTTGTCTTTCCCATCTGATGTTTTAAAGTCTACAATTGCCGCCAACTGGCAATCCCCTTTTCCCACAAATTCTTTTATAGCGTGAAGATGTGCTTTTAGGGCATATTCACCGGAACCTATCAAAACAACTGCCACCGTCGGCGCGTCATGTTCAACCAGATTAGAATACGCCCTCATCACATCTTGCGGGATTTCAACCGTTACCGTCCGCCCTTCATTAGGATACTGCCCTAATTTCTTTACTTCCGCTAAGGCCCCTTCTTTATATTGTGCAAAACGCTCCTGCCCCGCTAATAACACATCTTCATAATTATATGGCGCATAATTGACCACTTGAAGAGGCCCCTCAATACCCCCGATAAGAGCAGGGTATTTCCTGAGGAACGTTGCCTTGGCTCTCTTTTGAATATATGGTTCCTGCATCAGAACGATGACTGCCGGCTTAAGATTGGCTTCCCTTAAAATTTGTGTCCCATAAATAATATTTTCAACTGTTGTCGTCGATTGCGCATCGACAAGGATTCTCCCGGCATCAACCCCTGCCACCAACAGGATCGCGTAATAAACAATACCCTCGGGAATAGGAACGGAATATCTGGTTGCCTTGTCCAAAATCTTGCTCATCATTACATCTTCAATCAAGCGTACGCCATTTTTAATATCTAAAAGCTCCGCTGGGGAAAGATACTTCTCGCAAAATCTGAACCAATCTTTCTGCTCATCCCTTGCTGATCCGGTATTCCGGGTGAGTTTTTCTTTATCGCGGCCACGGTAAATATTAAACATCCGGCCTATCTGGGCCCATAATGCTTCTTGCCCCTCCTGCTGGCCAATAACCGCTAATCTGTCGAGGATTTCATTCAGTTTTGATTCAGCTTCTTGCGGAAGCCCCCCTTTTGCGATCACCTCCGCCAGATTGGTCCTTGCCCGGCCAATACCACCGGTGATCAAAATACGGGCATCAGGATTGCCCTTTATTCTTTCCCAAAGAGCCGATGCTCCAATGGCTACCTTCGAGAAAGGAGAACCCAGCAACCAAAGCAAGTCAATCTTGGCCGGTAATGCCTCCCTTTCGGAAAGCCAATCAATGATCGTTTTTACGTTCACCCGTTCAATGACCCCGCGAATTGCGGCCACCACCTCTGGATTAGAAAGAATATCGATGCCTAAACAGGCGTAATCAATCCCTGCTTCGCGAGATTTTGGCGGATCATTGTGCCACGCCTGCCAACGGCTAATCTCCTCGTCAAAATCTACCCATTGCACTTCCTTGACTTCGCTTTCTTGTTTCTTAACCTTAGCTTTTTCCTCATCATTCACAAAATAAATAAATAAACTCACTCTTTCCCAATCTTTCAATCCAAGTCTTGGTTCGTGTTTAAAGACCAGCATTGCCTCTTTTCCGACTAAAACCATCCGTGAAGGGTCAAGTTTAACCTGAGAATCGAATACCTCTTCTTCGGTTTCTTTGATGGCTCCATCAATATATTTTTCTGTTAACGCCATATGACCGGCCGAAGAACAGTCCCGGCATCCGGGAAAGAATTTCTTCGTATCTGACCTGACTTGCACTAAAAGCCTGCCTTCTTTATCCACCAATAATACAGCGACCGCGCGATGCCAAGTACCATCCAAATGGCTTAAGTCTCTCGGACGAATAGCGCCGGTATACGCCCCTTCACTGTCGGTCAAACGGAAATATTCCACGCCATCCGGACGCTCATCGTCCTTAAAAGTGCTCATTTGTTCCAAAGTTTTATCCTGACCTAACTTTTCTTTCATTTCCCTCTGCCAAGCCATAAGAGCTTCCCTGGTACGCTCTTCATCGCCACCAAAGAATGTTGTCAAAATTGAGAAATCTTTACCCACCATGTTTTGTAACTGGATACGTCCTGCCTCTTCACGGGCAGTGTTCACTTCATGTGTCAAATTGAATCTGTTAGCGGCCCCGGTTTCGTGGACCAGGGAGAGCGCCTGTTCTAAGTCGCTGTTGTAGGCAGGATAGGCGTTGGAGAGAATGATGTTTTCTTGGCCTTCGACCATGGCGGTCGTCGCGAGGAGGCCTTCCACCGGCCCGGCGCGCACACGCCCTGCACGCACCATCATCAGCAGATGCTGTGCTTTATCCGCTTCGCCCATGGCGTTCATGGCGTTAACTGCTAACACAACAGGCTGGTCGGTTGCCCTTAATATAGTGAACGTCTTCAAATCATGCTTGGCTAATTCTGCGGACACAGCTTCGGCAGCAGCCA
>Ga0182027_10002732_pt1 | contig 28325 bp, 28 predicted proteins | sample 712E1DmetaG_FD_121300 | JGI IMG/M metagenome (GOLD analysis project Ga0182027, IMG submission 121300) | Permafrost microbial communities from Stordalen Mire, Sweden - 712E1D metaG (Illumina Assembly) | ecosystem: Environmental > Terrestrial > Soil > Wetlands > Permafrost | place: Sweden...
ACGTGTTTGCGCCATTGACCCGGGCGCTGGATTCAATGGCGACCGATGCGAAGCAAGATCCTTATGATCTGCTGTTCAACTCATCGTGAGCAAATGCAATCCCGCCGTCACTGACGCATTACCCAGCGCAGTCAATTGCCGATGACCAATTTTCAATGACCAATTATCAATCAAATCTTCCGAAATTTCATGCCTCCCGAGACGGGTTCGTTCCAAAGGGCGCGGGCAAAATCGGAAGTTCTTTTTGCGTGGAGCCGTGGGCAAGGCGCCCGAACGTGGTTTCCGTCTTGTCAAACGCCCCATCCTCAGTGATAATGCTGCCGTCATGTTTGCATGCCGCACCAGCGACCAAGAGGATGTCCCAATGGGGATTGGCGGCAAATTGTTCCTCACCCTGTTTGGTCTCGTTTTCCTGGGGGCGGGATTGCTCGTCGGCTGGGTCATCCTGCGCGACGCGGCCGGAGGGCTGCAAACCTGGTCGTGGCGGAAGACGGCGTGCGAAATCACGGCCAGCGCCGTGCGCCAGGAAGACCAAGGAGGCCAGCAGAAGGGCGATTTCACCTTCGACGTGAAATACCGCTACACTTATGGCGGGCAGGAATTTTCTTCGGGACAATACAAGCGCAACCCCGAAACTTCCGAGGATTACAGCAAGATCGCGCGGCTGACGGAACGCTATCCTGCCGGCTCCAGCGCGGTTTGTTACGTGGATGCCTCCGCGCCGTCGCGGGCCGTTTTGGTCCGGTACAATTTGTTCTCCCTGCTCTTGGTCTTGTTTCCGGTTCCCTTTGCGGGGTTTGGCGTGTGGGCCATCTATTACTCCTGGTTTCGCAAGTCGGCGGGGAACATGGCCGCGCAACCCATTTCCGACCGGGCGTATCCGCCCCAACGCCTGTGGATTGCGGTGCTTTTCTTCTCGGTCTTCCTGCTGATCGGCAGCGCCGGCTTCTATGGCCTTTTCCTCCGGCCCGCGCTCAGGGTCCTGAGCGCCAAGTCGTGGCCTGCCGTCCCGTGCGTCGTGATTTCAAGCGAGGTCAAAAGCCACAGCGGCAGGCACGGAAGCACCTACAGCGTCAACATCTCTTACACTTACGAAATCAAAGCGCGCGAGTTTAAGTCCAACACTTATGATTTCATGGGCGGCTCCTCCAGTGGCTACGAGGGCAAACAGGCCGTGGTGGCAGGGTATTCGCGTGGCACAAAAACGGTTTGCTATGTCAACCCGGATGACCCAACCGACGTGGTACTGGAGCGCGGCTTTACCCCGGCCATGTGGTTTGGCCTAATCCCGCTGGTGTTTGTGATAGTGGGGGCCGTTGGCTTGGTCTTCACCCTCCGCCACCGCCGGCCAGGCCTCATGGTTGGCGGAGCGGCCGCAGCGGGCTGGGCGCATGGAGCCGGCACGGCCGTCGCCGCCCCCGCCTTCTCATCGAGCGGACGGGCGGAGCGGCTTGCGCTCAAGCCGGCAATGTCGCCGTGGGGCATGTTGTTCGGCGTGCTTTTCATCTGTCTGTTTTGGAATGGCATTGTTTCCGTGTTTGTGTTCCAGGCGGTCAACAGTTGGCGCTACGGTCACCCGGAATGGGCACTGACGCTATTCATGATTCCGTTCGTGGTCATCGGTTTGGCGATGATCGGCGGTGTATTCTATTGGTTGCTGGCGCTGCTCAACCCGCGTCCGCATCTCATTGTGACGCCCGGCGCGGTTCCGTTGGGCGGCATACTTCAGGTGCAATGGAATTTCACCGGCCGCGCAGGCGTCCTGCAAAACTTGCGCCTGCGTCTGGAGGGGCGCGAGGAGGCCGCCTCTCGCGGCGACAATTCCAATACCGTCACGAGCATTTTTGCGAATTTGGAGATTGCCAATGCCACCACACCCCGCGAAATGCGGTCCGGCGAAGCCCGCGTGACGATCCCGGCCGGCCTGGTGCCTTCCCTTGCGGGCGCGCACAACAAAATTATCTGGGCGATTCAAGTCCACGGCCAAATCGCGCGCGGACCGGATGTGAAGGAGGAATTTCCCGTCACCGTGCTGCCGGCCGCGCCGGCCGCGCGCCCGACATTATGAGCGAGCTGAAAATCCAACCGGGCGGGGGACGGACGGCGTTTGAGCCAGGCGAAGAACTCGCCGGCACGGCGTCCTGGAAACTGGACAAGCCGCCGCAGTCGGTCGAGTTGCGCCTGTTCTGGTTCACGCGCGGACAGGGCGAGGCAGACGCGGGCGTCGTGGAAACGGTCCGGTTTGAACATGCCCTTGCCGAAGAAGCCCGCCCGTTTCGCTTCCGTCTGCCGGACGGGCCTTACAGCTTTTCGGGCAAAGTGATTTCCCTGGTCTGGGCCTTGGAACTGGTGGCCCAACCCTCCAAAGAAACCGGGCGGCGGGAAATCATCCTCGCGCCCGGCGGAAAGGAAGTGCGGCTCGGCAGCCTTCCCGAACCCCCGGTGAAAAAACGGCTTTTCCCCTGGGGCCGCCGCTGAATTCAAACCGCGTTGAGGTGGTGATCCCAAAGAACATTTTTGAAGGCGATTGAGAATTGGCAATTGAAAATTGGTCAATGGCAATCGGGCTTGGTCAAGGGGCGGGGATTTGCTATGTTGACGTTGTGAGTGGCCGCGATTTGTTTGCCGCCGCGCCCGGGCCGGATATTGCCGTGTCCGCCGCGAGCGAGCCGAGTTTGACCGCCCGCCCGCCTTTGGCGGCCCGGATGCGGCCGCGCAACTTGGACGATTTTGCAGGGCAACGGCATATCCTCGCCCCCGGCCAGTTTCTCCGGCGCGCCATCGAGGCGGACCGGATTCAATCGCTGATTTTTTACGGGCCGCCCGGGACGGGGAAGACCTCGCTGGCGCAAATCATCGCGCGTCAGACGCGCGGCAAATTCGAGCGGTTGAGCGGTGTGGAATCCAACGTGGCGGACATGCGCCGCGTGCTGGCCGGCGCGGCCAACCGGCTGGAAAACACGGGCCAGTCAACCATTCTTTTCATTGATGAAATCCACCGCTTCAACAAGGCGCAGCAGGATGTTCTGCTGCCGGACGTGGAAAGCGGCACGGTGCGGTTGATCGGGGCGACAACGCACAACCCGTTCTTTTTCGTCAACTCGCCGCTGGTGTCGCGCTCGCAGATATTCGAGTTGCAACCGCTGGGCGAGGAGGACTTGCTGGAGGTGTTGCGCCGGGCGCTGGCCGACGCGGACCGGGGCCTGGGCCACCTGAATATCCGGGCGGACGACGCGGCGCTGCGGCATCTGGCCAAGATCGCCGACGGCGACGCGCGCAAGGCGCTCAATTCGCTGGAAATTGCCGCGCTGACCACCCCGCCCCAAGCCGATGGCGTCATCGTGATTGATCTCGCGGTGGCCGAGGCGTGCATCCAGAAGAAAGCCATCGTTTATGACGGCGACGGCGACGCGCATTACGACACGATTTCCGCGTTCATCAAATCCATGCGCGGGGGCGACCCGGATGCGGCGTTGTATTGGCTGGCGAAGATGATCCACGCCGGGGAGGACCCGCGGTTTATCTCGAGGCGCATATTGATTTGCGCGGCGGAGGATGTGGGGCTGGCGGATCCGATGGCGCTGGTGCTGGCGGTGGCGGCGCACACGGCGGCGGAATTCACCGGCTGGCCGGAAGCGCGCATTCCCATCGCGGAGGCGGCGGTTTATATTGCCACGGCGAGCAAGAGCAACAGCGCGTGCGTGGCGATTGACAAGGCGTTGGAGGAGGTCCGTTCCGGGCGGACGCTGGCGGTGCCGCAACCATTGCGGGACGCCAGTTACGCGGGCGCGGAGAGGCTGGGGCACGGGCAGGATTACCAATACGCGCATGATTTTCCCGGGCACTTTGTGGCGCAGGATTATCTGGGGGCGGCCCGAAGATTTTACGAGCCGACGGAGCAGGGTTCGGAAAAGAAGATCAAGGAGCGGCTGGAAAAATGGCGGAGCCAAATCGAAGCGCTGCGGGGAAAAAACGCGCCGACGGAAACCAAATGAACTCCCAAAACGCATTGCTTAAAAGTGACCTGCGCAAGCGGCTGCGCGAGCGGCTGCGGGGCATGCCGGCGGCGTGGCGCGCCGAGGCATCGGCCAAGGCATGCGCCTTGCTGGCGCGTCAAAACGTGTGGCGGGAAGCCAAGGCGATTCTTTTTTACGCGGCGCTGCCCGATGAGATTGATTTGGGGGCTTTGCTGGAGCAGGCGCTGGCGGAGGGCAGGACGGTGGCCCTGCCGCGGTTTTCCCCGGAAACCGGGGCCTATGCGGCTTGTCAAATCGAAGATTTTTCGCGCGACTGCGCGCCGGGGAAATTCGGCGTCCGCGAGCCGGCGTCCCGCTGCGCGATAATCGCGCTGAACCGGCTGGACTTGGCGCTGGTTCCTGGAGTAGGTTTTGACGCGGCCGGACACCGTCTGGGCCGGGGCCAGGGCTATTACGACCGGCTCCTGGCCCGTATGCCGGGCACCCGGTGCGGAGTGGCGTTTGACAAGCAGATGACGCCGGAGATTCCGGCGGAGGCGCACGACATTGCCTTGGACTGGATAATAACACCAACACAATGGCTGGAAATCCCGGGGCGGCCGCCAATTTGTCATGATAAATGAAACGATTGATTTAGTTTGTGCCGGGGCGATCATTCTTCTGGCCGGCATCCTGTTGGGGTTCTGGATCTGGCGTCACCGGGAACGGAGTTTCCAGGCGGCGGCGGGCCGGGAGAAAACGTCCCTGCTGGACAGCGCGCGGCGGGAAGCGGAGGCCATCGTGCGCGAAGCGCGGCTGGCGGCCAATGAAGAGGCGCTCCAGTTGCGCTCGGCGACGGAGCAGCGCCTGAACGAGCGCGAGGCGCTGGTCAACCGCCAGTTGGAAAATCTGGTGCGGGAGGAAAAGAGCCTGCGCGGGCAAAGGGAGGAACTGGAAGGCAAACTGGCGGAGGTCCAGCGGTTGCGCCGGGAATCCGCGGACCTGGTGCAACAGAGGCGCGAGCAATTGGCGGGCGCGGCGAAATTGAGCGAGGCGGAGGCGCGCGCGGCGTTTTTGCAGGAGGTCCAGAACAGCAGCCTGCGGGACGCGGCGCAGATGTCCCGGCACATCCTGGAGGACGCCCGGGCGCAGGCGGAGGAGAAGGCGCGCCGGATCGTCAGCGTGGCCATTGAGCGTTACGCGGGCAACCACACCTTTGAAACCACCACCGCCACGGTCAACATCAAGGGCGAAGAAATGAAGGGGCGGATCATCGGACGGGAAGGCCGGAACATCCGCGCCTTCGAGTCGGCCACCGGGGTGACGGTGCTGATTGACGACACGCCGGGCGCGGTGGTGCTTTCCGGCTTTGATCCCGTGCGCCGGGAAATCGCGCGCGAAGCCATGGAGCGGCTGATCCTGGACGGCCGCATCCATCCGGCGCGGATCGAGGAGGTGGTGGGGAAGGTGACGGAGGAAATGGACGGAATGATCTTGCGCATGGGCAACGAGGCGGTGATGAAACTGGGGCTGGCGCCGATGCATGAGGAAATTGTCAAGCTGCTGGGCCGCCTCCATTTCCGGCACAGCTTTTCCCAGAATGTCTTGAATCACTCCATCGAGGTCGCGCAATTGATGGGCTTGATGGCGGCGGAGTTGGGCATTGACGTCGCCTCGGCGCGGCGGGCCGGGTTGTTGCATGACATCGGAAAGGCGGTGAGCCACGAGGTCGAAGGCGCGCACGCGCTGGTGGGCGCGGAGATTGTCAAGCGTTACGGCGAACCGGAGGCGATTGTCAACGGCGTGGCGTCCCATCATGGCGAGGCGCCGAACACCAGTTTGCTGGGAATTCTCCTCAGCGCGGCGGACGCCATCAGCGCGTCGCGGCCCGGGGCCAGATCCGAGACGGTGCTGACCTATATCAAGCGGGTGGAGGACCTGGAACGAATCGGCCTTTCCTTCCCCGGGGTGGAGAAATGTTTCGCGCTGCAGGCGGGACGCGAATTGCGGGTGATGGTCCAGCCGGGCGAAGTGAGTGATGAGCAGGCGTTCATGCTGGCCCGCAACATCGCGCACAAAGTGGAGGACGACCTGCAATACCCCGGGCAAATCCGCGTGACCATCGTGCGGGAGACGCGGTGCGTGGAGTTTGCAAAGTAGCCCAGCCCCGGCGGCTTGGGCGCATTTCAATTTCCGGGTGACTCCAGTTGACGAAGCACGACTTAACCCGCATATTTCATATCCCCGGGGACAACATGTCACACCCTGTACGGTAGGGCGTCCCGATTCCGAATCGGGAGCCGCCCTGAATTAGGGCGAAGCAGCAGCTTCGCCCTACCAGACTATGAAATTTGCGGGTTAAGAGCCCTCTTTCAGCCACCGCGCGGCCTCCGCCGCCGAGTATGTGATGATGAAATCCGCCCCAGCCCGGCGCATCGCCAGCAAGGTCTCCAGCGTTGCCGCCCGCTCGTCAATCCAGCCCCGCGCCGCCGCCGCCTTCATCATCGAATACTCCCCGCTCACCGCGTAAGCCCCCGTAGGATAGCCAAATTCAGCCTTCACCCGATACAACACATCCAGATAGGCCAGCGCCGGTTTGACCATCACCAGGTCCGCGCCCTCCTGGATGTCCATGGCAACTTCGCGCAAGGCTTCGCGCGCGTTGGCCCCGTCCAATTGGTAACTTCGCCGGTCCCCGAACTTCGGCGCGGATTCCGCCGCCTCCCGAAACGGCCCGTAATAAGCCGAGGCGAATTTCGCGGCATAAGAGAGAATCGGCGTGCCGCTGAACCCGTGGCGATCCAGTTCGTGCCGGATGGCCGCCACCCGTCCGTCCATCATATCGCTGGGCGCCACCACATCCGCGCCGGCTTCCGCGTGGCTTAGCGCCGTCCGCGCCAGCAAAGGCAGCGTCGGATCGTTGTCCACTTCGCCCCCGCGTTGCATCCGCACGATTCCGCAATGCCCGTGGCTCATATATTCGCACAGGCAGACATCGGTCATCACCGTCAACTGCGGCAATTCCTTCTTCAGCAACCGCACCGTCTGCTGCACAATGCCGTTGCGGGCAAAAGCGCCCGACGCCTTTTCATCCTTCCCGTCGGGAATCCCGAACAACAAAACCGCCGGCACCCCCAGCGCGAGCGCTTTCTCCGCTTCCCGCGCCGCCTCATCCGGCGACAATTGAAACACCCCCGGCATGGCGGCCACGGGATGGCGCGCCTTGCGTCCGCTCCGCGCGAAAAGCGGCAGCACCAACTGCTCCGCCGCCAGCGACGTCTCCCGCATCATCCGCCGCAACGCCGGCGTCCGCCGCAACCGCCGCGGCCGGTAATCGGGAAAATGCCCGGTCAATCCAAAACTCATGCGACCACCATAACCAAGTCCCTCCCCTCCGGCAATCACGGACTGTCCCAAGCCCCGCAGCCGATCTGAATCCGAATCCTAATAAAAATGGGCCGCCGTTGTTGGAGTTGTTGAGCGCGGCGGATCAAAAATTATACACGCCGGGATAGAGGCATTGAATGGCGCAGTTGTAGAGAATGCGGGCCAGGGGGCCGAACAGTTGCCAGGCCAGAATCATCCCGACCATCGAGACTCCGGGGGATCGCATCAAGGCGGTGTATTGGGCGGCGGCGGCATCGGAAAGAAAGAGCAGGGGCAGGCTGCTGCCGTCCAAGGGAGGCAAAGGGATGAGGTTGAAGGCGAAGAGGAGGAGGTTGAGATAGAAAAAGACGCTGAGGAGAATGGCGGCCAGTTCGCACAGGCCCTGGCGATTGGCCGACACGATATTGGTGGCGTTGCTGATCCGTTCCGGGGCGTCAAACCAACCGAGGTGGATGCCCACGCGAATGAGGATGGCGGCCACAAGGCAGAGCAGGAGGTTGGCGGCCGGCCCGGCCAGGGCCATCCAGGCGGCGCGACGGGGGTTGCGACGCGCCCATTCAGGGTCGTAGGGCGCGCTGGCCCAACCGATCATCCAGCCGCCCATGATGTAGGAGAGGATGGGGACAATGACCATGCCCAGCGGTTCGCGCCGGATGTGGGGGATGGGATCCAGCGTGACCTGGCCGCCGCGCTGGGCGGTGTCGTCGCCCAACTTCAAGGCCGCCAGCGCATGGCTGGCCTCGTGCAAAGTGGTGGAAAAGAGAAAGGCCAGATACCAGGCGGCGCCGTTGAAAAGTGAGGTTTCCGGGGACATGGCTGGGCGCGCGGCGCGGGAGGGACGGTGGCGGGCGGGAGCAGACTGTCAATAGAATCAGTTTCGGATTCAGGACGGCATCATGCCGGTTTTGCGCGCGTAATTGAACAGGCCGCCGGCATCCACCACGGAGCGGACATCGCCCAGGGGTTTGAAGGAGTGGGCCTTTCCTGTCTTCTGAATTGTGACGGTGGATTGGTCCAGGTCAACGGTGACGACATCGCCGGTCTTCAAGGCGTCGCAGAGGCGGGCGGGGCATTCGCAGGGATAAAGTTCGCCGGTGGCAATGGAGTTGCGAAAGAAAATGCGGGCGAAGCTTTCCGCAAGAACGACGCGGCAGCCGGCGGAGCCGAGGGCGATGGGAGCGTGCTCGCGCGAACTGCCGCAGCCGAAATTGCGGCCGGCCACGACGATGGGATAGTCGCTCTGGAGCCTGCCTTCCTGGATGTAGCGGACGGGGTAAAGGGAGTCGGGCAAACCGGCGAGGGCAAAGCCGCCGAGCTTTTTGTATTCGGCGGGGATCGTGGGGACGAGGGCGAGGTGCTGCGCGGAGATGATTTGGTCGGTGTCAATGTTGTCGCGCACGACGTACACCGGGCCTGTAAGAACAGATTTCATGGCGGGAATGTGCCCGAAGCGGGCGGGATTTCAAGGATGTTGTTGAGGAGACAATCAAACCATTGCCTTGCAGTCCGGGGTTTTGCAGGAGCCTTGTTAATCTTTCTCCACTCCCGCCAGAGGACAGACGAAATCGGTCAAACTAACTATTCTTGCCATGCCAAAAATCAACAACCTCTTTCCAATCCTTCGCCGTCCGATCCGTCACCGTCGCATGATTGGCCCCGGGAAATTCCCAGATTCGTTTCGGGCCGGCATAACCATCGTAAAGGCGCCGGCCAAATTTTTCCGGCACAACATGATCCTTTCCCCCGACAAATATGCCCAGCGGTCCATGATACTGGCGCAAATAGTCTTCCGATGGAAACCGTTCCACCAGGAGCCAATCCACCGGCAGGATTGGCGCATGGTATTGCGCCACGTCAGCCAGCCGGTTATAGGGCGCGAACAGAACCAGCCCCGCCACCTTCCCGGGATGGGCCCCAGCCAGATACGAAGCCACGCCCGTGCCCAGCGATTCGCCCACCAGATAAAGCGGCCTGTTTGTCCCGAGCAATTCCAATCCCTCGTCCGCAGCGCGAAACAAATTATCCTGACACGGCTCCCCCGCCCGATCCGCATACCCCGGATACTCCAGAATGAAAACATCCAGAGCGGCGGCCTGCTGGATCACATTAGCGTAGCGCGCACAACCGGTCGCGCAACTGCCGTTGCCATAAACCACCAACACCCGGCCTTCCGCCGGCTGCGTTGCCGACAACCGTTTCATCCCCACCGCCTGCCCGGCGGGGTTCCTCCAACGTTCGAGCTTCGCGGCCCTGGCAAAAACGTCCACCTGTTCCGTCGTGTACACCGGCGGAAAGTAGATAAGCCGCCGTTGCCAGGCAGCGCAGCCCACACAGGCCGCCAAGTACAGCGCCACAGAAATCAATAGCGGCAACCGAAGACGTTTTCCCATGGCCCGCGCCGGACGTTCAGGAGGTTGGCTCATGAGGTCAACCATACCATGAACCGAAGGCCACGCACAATTGCCATTCGAGGAGGCTACTTTGGCGGGGTGGGCAGATAGTCCCGCAATTGGCGGTGGCGTTCGGGGAGGGGCAATTTCCCCAGGCGGGCGACGGCCTGGTAGAACTCTTCCAGGTTGCCGCCATTGGCGCGCAGGAGGGCGTCGAAGGCGGGCACGAGGTCGTAGTAGGCGGAGACGGTGTTGAGCTTGGCGTTGTTGATGGGTTCGTCGAACCACCGGTCGAAAGGAGATTTGCCGCCCCAGGAGGCTTTGAGTTCGGCATGACGGGCGCGGAGTTGGGCGATGATGTCCTGTTTGCGGGAGAGCTTGTCGGAGTCGGACAAGCTCGGGTTGTCATAGAACGCCTTTAATTGGACGCGGGCGGCCATGATGAGGTCAACAAATTGAAGGGCTTTGTCCAAGCCGGCGTGATAACGGTCGTAGGCCAGGGGAGTGGAAGCGGCCAGCAACCAGCGGCGCACGCCCTCGGAAGCGACCGCGGTGGCGAAGGCCTCGTTGAAGTCGGTGTCGCCGGGCACAAAGAGACGCCGGTGGGCCAGTTCGTGGAAAATGGTTTCCGCCAGCTCGGAGTCGGGTTCGTTGACGAAGGTGTTTAGAATGGGATCGTTGAACCAGCCGAGGGTCGAGTAGGTTGAGATGCCGTCCACATAGACGTCCCAGCCTTTTTGGGAGAAGTCCCCGGCATAAAGGCGGGCGGGCAGTTCGTGAAAATAGCCGCGATAGCTGGCGCGGCCAACGACGGGGAACCACCAGGTCTTTGGCTCCAGGGAAAGAGGGGGACAGACGTTGACGTTCCAGACCACGCAGTCGCGGTGGAGGTCGGTGTATTTGAGGTAGCTTTTCCCGGCGGGCAGCTTGAGTTGTTCGGCGGCGAATTGGCGGATTCTCAGAATGGCCTCGAACTTGGCCTTGAGGGAGGGCGGCGTTTGCGGATCGGCGACAAGCTCCGGGATGGATTGCGCGTGGAGGAGGATCTGGCACTGGCCGGCGATGGCCTGCTGGTAAAAGCGGACGGCCTGGCAACCGGAAAGGGCGGCGGCCATCAACACGCAAGCCAGCGCGCCGCTCCAACGGCGGAGCCGGGACCGGCGGGAACGAAACGGGGCGGGTTCCAAGTTCAGTGGATGTCCAAAGCTTGTTTGAAGGCCGGTTCCGGACGCAACTCAGTTAACCGGCGGGAGTGTGGTCTCGGGAACGCCCAGAGCCTTTTGCACAGCCGGCTCCAAGGCAGGCCCGCGCACGTTTTTGCCGATGATTTTGCCGGAGCCGTCAAGCAGAAAGGTCGCGGGGATGCTCTGGATGCCATACTTGACAGCCAGCTCGTTGCTCCAAAACTTCCCGTCGAAAAATTGCCGCCAGGGCATGTTGTGCTCCTTGGTGAAGCTGATCAATTTGTCCTTGTCCCCGTCCCGATCCAGGCTGATGCCGATGATCTCGAAGCCCTTGTCGTGATACTTCGCATAGACGGCGGCGACATTGGGGACTTCTCCCACGCAAGGGCCGCACCAGGTCGCCCAAAAATCCAGCATTACCACCTTGCCTTTGTAACCGGCAATGGAGAGCGCCTTGCCATCGAGGTCCTTGACATTGAAATCGGGGAAAGCGGCGCCTGTGGCGAGCAAGTCCTGGATCTTCTTCGCCTCTTCGCCCTGCTTGATGCTGGCGAGCACCGCGTCCACGCGTTTGGCCGGAGCGGTGTTGGGGAAGTCGCGCTGGACTTGCTTGAGCATCTCCGTGCCTTTGTCGGGCTGCTGGAAGACCTGCAAATAGAGGGTGGCTCTCATGAAAGCGATCTCGGCCACGTCGTCGTTGATTTCGCCCTTGTGCTTGGCCAGCAGGGCGTCGAACTCCTTGAGGTGGTCGGCCTGGCTGGCTTCGGTCCGCTGGCCCGCTTGCAGGCTGGTGGAGATGCGGGCGACCAGGTCCTTCAATTCGGCGGCGGTGGCGCTCAGAGGAGGAGTGGCGGCGGCGGCGCCGGGTGGAGTGACAGCGCTGGCGCCGGCGGCGGCGAAGGCGCGATAAACGGGAAGCAGGAGGACGGCGGCGGCCAGCATGATTAGAAATCTGTTTCTCATAAGAAATCCTAAGTCTTCAATTGTTTTGAACTTTTCAACAGGCAAACAGAGCACGATGGGGCGCGGAATGCAAGCGGCATTGTTGATTTTGCCGGATTATTGATTTGGGCCGGATTCATATAATTCGCGCACGGAATCGCGCGACAGGACAATAATAATGGAACACCATTAAGAGCCGGAGGTGTTCGGCGTCTCTGTTGCAAAGTTCAGGTGGTGTCATGGTTGTGGGGTGGGCTGGCAAAATAATCTCCGGCTTGTAATTTTGGCCGGAATGGATAGATTCGATCCATGATAACCGCGCGTCATCTCAAGGAACGAATGGACATGAAGCCGTTCAAGCCTTTCCGCATCTGCCTGTCGGACGGCAAATCCTTCGCCATCACCAATCATGACATAGCCTTTGTTAAATCCACCACTGTGGAAATTGGCACCGAACTCGACGCCGAGGGCTTCGCGGAGCATTGTGCCGAATGCGCCATCCTCCACATCACACGCCTTGAGGATATTCCGGCCGCGCGAGCGGCATAACCGTCCAGTACACTCGAACTCGATAAACCATGATAACCGCATTGGAACTCAAGGAACGCATGGACCTGCAACCGTTCAAGCCGTTCCGCATTTGCCTGACGGATGGAAAGAGCTACGACATCACCAATCACGACATGATGTTTGTCAAACGAAACGCGGTCATGATTGGAATTGACTTTGACGATAACTCCATCGCGGAACGCCTCGTTGAATGCGCGCTGCTCCACATCACGCGCGTCGAGGACATCCCGGCCGAGCAAGCCGCATAAAGAGCCGCAATGGTGCAGCGTTCTCATGCAAATACCAATCGGCCGCGTGGCGAAGGAATTTCCAACCCGTCGTCTTTGGCGGTTTTGATCCAGAAGTTGATAGCGTCTTCGGCATTTTTTATGGCGGCGGGCCTTGTGGGGCCATGGGCCATGCAACCGGGAAGCTCGGGCACGTCAACTACGTAGGCCGCATCTTCGTCACTCCACCAGATAATCATTTCATAGCGGTTGGGCTTCATGGTTTCTGCGACTCTCGCGCCCAAGTGTCTTTTAATGTGATGGTGCGGTTGAAGATCAGCTTGCCGGGAGCGCTCTCCTTGTCCAGGGTGAAATAGGCCAGCCGCTCAAATTGGTAGCGCAATTCCGGCCGGGCGTCTTGGAGCGACGGCTCGCATTTGGCTACCGCCACTTCCAGCGAATGCGGGTTTAGATGCTGTTTGAAATTCCCGGCCGCGTCGGGTTCGGGGACGGTGAAAAGGCGGTCGTAGAGGCGGACCTCGGCGTCCAGGGCATGGGAAGCGCTGACCCAGTGGATGGTGCCCTTGATTTTGCGGCCGGCATTGGGGCCGCCGGTCCGGCTGTCAAAGTCGGCGGTGCAGCGCAGTTCGGCGAGGTTGCCGGCGGCGTCTTTGACCACTTGATCGCACTTGATGATGAAGGCGTATTTGAGACGGACTTCGCCGCCGGGTTTGAGTCGGAAGAACTTCGGGGGCGGCGTTTCCATGAAATCCTCGCGCTCGATGAACAGTTCGCGGGTGAAAGGGATTTTCCGCCGGCCGGCGGTTTCGTCCTCGGGATTGTTGACAGCCTCGAGTTGCTCGACTTTGCCTTCGGGAAAATTAGTGATGACGACTTTGACGGGCCGCAGCACGGCCAGGCGGCGCAGGGCGCGCCGGTTCAAGTCCTCGCGGATGGCGTGCTCCAGGACGGCGACATCGGTGATGCCGTTGTATTTGGTGATGCCGATGTGATAGGCGAAATGGCGCAAGGCTTCCGGGGTGACGCCGCGGCGGCGGAGGCCGGAGATGGTGGGCAAGCGGGGATCGTCCCAGCCGGAGACAAATTTTTCGTTGACAAGCTGGAGGAGCTTGCGCTTGCTCATCACGGTGTAGCCCAGGCTCAGGCGTGCGAACTCGTATTGATGGGGCAAAGGACGGGGCAGATCGAGGCTTTCCAGGAACCAATCGTAGAGGGGGCGGTGGACCTCGAATTCCAGGGTGCAGATACTATGTGTTATGCCTTCTATGTAGTCGCTGAAGCAATGGGCGAAATCGTACATGGGATAGATGCGCCATTTGGCCCCGGTGTGATGATGTTCGGCGTGGCGGATGCGGTAGATGACCGGGTCGCGCAGCCAGACGTTGGGGGAGGCCATGTCAATTTTCGCGCGCAAGGTGCGGGCGCCGTTGGGGAACTCGCCGTCTTTCATGCGCCGCAACAGGTCCAGGTTCTCCGCGACGGGGCGGTCGCGAAACGGGCTGTCCTGGCCGGGACGGTCGGGCGCGCCGCGGTACTTGTCGGTGTCCTCGGGAGAGAGGTCGCAGACGTATGCCCTGCCTTTTTTGACGAGGGCAACGGCGTAGTCGTAAAGCTGGTCAAAGTAGTCGGAGGCGTAGAAAGGCTCCAGAATTGCGGATTGCGGATTGCGGATTGCGGATTCTCCAATTGCGGATTGTCCCGATCCATCGGGACGGATTGCGGATTGCGGATCGGCGATTTCTGCTTTCTGCTTTCTGCTTTCTGCTTTGGTGACTGGCGCGAGATAGAAATCGGGTTTTCCGTTGCTGGTGATGGCGTTGGGGGTTTTGCCTTTGGGCTTGAGGCCCAGCCTGTCGTCGGCCCAACCGCCGATGAGCCAGTTGACGTCTTCCTGGATGGAATCCACATATTCGACGTCTTCCTTGGCGGGATTGGTGTCGTCCATGCGGAGGTTGCAGACGCCGCCGAACTCGCGGGCGATGCCGAAGTTGAGGCAGATGGACTTGGCGTGGCCGATGTGGAGCCAGCCGTTGGGTTCCGGGGGGAAGCGGGTATGGATGAGGGGATACCGCTTTTCGGCCAGGTGCGCGGCAATGATGTCGCGAATGAAATCGGCGGGGGCGGGGGAAGGAGCTTTTTCTGGATTTGGCGTGGTCATAGTTGGGCGGCAATCAGCATGGGGAGAGGGGTTTGGTTGCGCAATGTGATTTTGACCGGCGGCAGGTTGGTGGCGCGAAGGACGGTGCGCGCGGAGACTTCCTGATAGAGATTCAGGACCTGCTCCAAATCGGCATCGGCCAGCTTCAACGCCCCCGCGTCGAATTGCACGGCGGCGGCAGCACCTCGCGGCGGATCGAAGCTGCTGAATGTGTTTTTCGTGGGGGCAGCCTTGCGGTCGGGTCCGCTCGACGCCAGCCAGACGCAAAGCAATGCGACTGCGGCTCCGGAAAAAAACAGGATCAGGCTTTTCATATCAGGGCACACGCCGACCTGGCGCGGGCCAAACGGGGGTCGCGCCGGGGCGGTGATATAATTGCAACACTAAGCTGCGGCTAAAGTTGCGATGGCGCGCGCCTCAAGAAAAGCGTTCGGCGGGACGCCGAACGCGGCGGGCGGGACGCCCGCGCTCCTGGAACGCAACTGCTTCGGACGGTCGAGAGCAGAACTGTAGTATGCGCAGACTTGCCCGGCGGGGGCGCCGGGCAATACATCCCGATTCGGAATCGGGACGTGTGCTCCCCGGAATCTGCCCCGCTGGCGCAGGGCGCTTATTTCTTGAGATGGCCGGAGACCAGCTTGGTCATCTCGAACATGCTGACTTGTTTCTTGCCGTTGAAGACGGCTTTCAGATTCTCGTCGGCATTGATGAGGGTCCGCTTTTTTTCGTCCTGCAACCCGTTTTTGCGGATATAGACCCAGAGTTTTTTGGTCAGTTCGGTGCGGGGAAGGGGTTTGTCCCCGACAATTTTGGCGAGCATGTCGTCCGGGTTGACCGGCTTCATGAAGGCCGCGTTTGGTGTTTTCGTAGCTTTTGATGTTTTAGCCATGCTGTGGTTTGCCAGTTTGGCGGGAGAAAGGCAATGTTAATTTCCAAAAAATCTTTGGCGCTCCGGGATAGTGGACGGAGTGGACTGGGTGGACTGGGTGGACGGAGTGGACTTTTGTGGACTGGGTGGACTTTGGGTGGACAGCTTAATTTCCAAACAATCTTTGGTGCTCGAGGATGGCGTAGCGGTCGGTCATGCCGGAGAGGTAGTCGCAGATGGCGCGGAGCCAGCCGGAGCGGCGGGCGCGCTTTTGTGAGGAGGCGCCAATTTCGCGGGGATGTTCGAGGTAGTAGTGGAACAGGTCGCCGAGCATCTTGCCGGCCCGGTTGTTTGGCTCGAAGACTTCGGGGTTGGAATAGAGATCGCGAAGGAGGAACTTTCGCAGTTCCAGGTTCCATTGGCGGCGGCGCGGGCTGTGCTCGACGAGAGGACGGGGTTGGAGGCGGACATCGTCGGCGGTGCGGACGCCGGAGGCGAGGATGGCGGCTTCGGTGGTCTGGACGACGTCGCGGACCTGGCGGTCAATGAGGCAGCGGATGATGAAGTGGCGGCGGGTATCGTCGGAGAGCGCGGGGTGCTGCTGCTTGACGGCGCGCGCGGATTCGGAAAATAGTTTGACTTCGCGGATGAGTTTTTTTTCGGAGAGCAGGCCGGCTTCCAGGCCGTCATCGAGGTCGTGGGAGCAATAGGTCAATTCGTCGGCGAGGTTGGCGACCTGGGCTTCGAGGGAGGGGGAATTGTGGGGGGCGCCATTGGGGAGGCCGGGTTGATCGAAAGGGGTTTGGTGTTTGGCCAGGCCTTCGCGGGTTTCCCAGGTGAGGTTCAGGCCGCGGAAGCCGGGGTATTTTTCCTCCAGTTCCTCGACGATGCGCAGGCTCTGGCGGTTGTGCTCAAAGCCACCGTGGCCGCGCATCAATTGGTCCAGGACTTCCTCGCCTTTGTGGCCGAAGGGGGAATGGCCGAGATCGTGGGCCAGGGCAATGGTTTCGGCCAGGTCGTCGTTGAGGTTGAGGGCGCTGGCAATGCTGCGGGCGATGGCGGCGACTTCAATGGTGTGGGTGAGGCGGGTGCGGAGATGATCGCCGGTGCCGTTGAGGAAGACCTGGGTCTTGTATTCCAGGCGGCGAAAGGCGCGGGAATGGATGACGCGGTCGCGGTCGCGCTGGTATTCGGTGCGCCACAAGGCAGGGGGTTCGGAATGGACGCGGCCGCGGGAATCGGCGCTGAACTGGGCGTAGGAGGCCAGGGTTTGGCGTTCCCGCTCTTCAAGTTGTTCTCTGGAACAGGGCATTCTAAACAAATAATAAATGACAAATTTTCAATGACCAATTCTCAATCTTGCTGGACGACAGGGCTGGGGGACGTTCCGATTGAAAATTGCAAATTGAGCATTTGTCATTTGTAATTTAAGCCAGGGTTTGGCGTTCGCGTTGTTCGAGTTGTTCTCTGGAACAGGGCATGGGCGGCCCGCGGGGGGATCAGTTGGCGAGCAGTTCCTGGACGGAAAAGCCGCGGATTTCGAAGAGGCGGCGGATGGCGTCTTCGATGAGGTTGTTCGGGCAGGAAGCGCCGGCGGTGATGCCGACGGTGATTTTTCCGTGGGGCAGCCAGTGGCGGGTCTCGACTTCCATCTGGAGGCGGAGATCGAAATGGCGGATCAAGGTGTCGGAAACCATCATGGCGGCATTTTTGACAAAGTAAGTGGGGAGTTTGGCTTCGCCCATTTCGGCCAGGTGCGACGTGTTGGAGGAATTGTAGCCGCCGATGACCAGGAGGAGGTGCATCGGTTCGCGGAGCAGTTTTTCCAGGGCGTCCTGGCGTTCCTGGGTGGCGCCGCAGATGGTGTCAAAGAAACGGAAATGGCGGTCCAATTGGCCGGCGCCGAAGCGCTCGATCATGGCGTTCTTGATGCGGCGCTGGACCTCCTCGGTTTCGCCGCGGAGCATGGTGGTTTGGTTGGCGACGCCGACGGCCTGGAGGTGGATGTCGGGATCGAAACCGGCGGAATAAGCGCCTTTGAAGGTGTCGAGGAATTCCTGTTTGTTGCCGCCATGCAGGATGTAGTTGCAGACGTAATCAGTCTCGGCGAGGGTATAGACGACGAGGTAATGGCCCGGGCCGTCGGCGCCGGCCTGGGAGGTCGTGGCCATGGTTTCCTCGTGCTTGGCCTTGCCGTGGATGATGCTGGTGACGCGTTCCTTGGAGTATTGGCGGACCCGTTTCCAGACGCTCATCACGTCGCCGCAAGTGGTGTCCACCAACTGGCAGCCTTTGGCGACCAATTTGGTGCGCGTGCCCACTTCGCAGCCAAAGGCGGGGATGATGACGACGTCGTCGGCCTGGAGGCGGTCCATTTCCTGTTCGGTCGGCTTTGGGGAAATGATCTGGATGCCCATGTTGTGAATCTGGTCGTTGACTTCCGGGTTGTGGATGATCTCGCCCAGGAGGTAAATGGGCTGGGGCAGGGGGAACATGTTGCGGGCGGCGTAGGCCAGGTCAATGGCGCGCTCGACCCCGTAGCAAAAGCCGTATTTCTTGGCCAGCTTGACGGTGAGAAGGCCGTCGGCGCTGAGGACGTGGCCCTTGTCGCGGATGCGTTCCACCAGTTCGCTGCGGTAATGGGACAGCACCTGGGCCTGGACCGCGGCCATGACATCGGGGCGGCGAAGGTTGATTTTTTTTGGCGCCGTGCCGGGGTCTCCATTCCGGGAGCCATTCCCATTCCCATTCCCATTCTGCGTGTTGTTCGGCATAACGAATAGAGTTTAGCACGGATGGGGCGGGATTAAAGGTCTAAATTTTTGGAAGCAGGCAAAGGATTTGGGAGCGCGATCGTCCCGATCGCCGTGCGGGGCGTCTCGCGCCGCACTCCTCTCCGATTCCTTTTCGTAGATTTCTCTTCGGATTGGCAGCGTTTGAGGCGGCGGCAGGCGCAATGTGTTTGGCGGGACGCCAAACACGGCGTGCGGGACGCACGCGCTCCCCGAAAGTCAGGGTTCGACAGGGGGGCGGGGTTTTGTTACAAGGCAGGACGGTTCACCCGGAAGCAATGTCGAAGAAGCACTTTATAGGAGGCATCGGGCCTGTCGTGCAGCGGGAACTGCGCGAAGGGGCGCGGCGGCCTGTCAACCACCGGCTGCGCTTCCTGAGCGCGGTCGTGGGGACGGTGCTGCTGTGGATCGTCGTCGCCAAGTATGAAGGAGCGACGGAGCAATTGGGCGGTTACCTCCTGGGCTGCCTTCATTCCCTGGTGCTATTGCTGATTTTCGTGATCGTGCCAGGGTTGACGGCCGATTGCATCGCGCGGGAGAAACGGGAGGGAACGTTGGGCTTGTTATTCTTGACGCCATTGAAAGTGGGCGGCATTGTCGCCGGCAAGGCGCTGGTCGGCGCGTTGCGGGCCTTCACCCTCTGGCTGGCCGTGCTGCCCATCCTCATCATTCCGTTCATTGCTGGAGGCGTCACATGGTTCGATGCTCTCAGTGCCGTGAGTTTGGAATTTTGCGCGATGGTGTTGTGTCTGGCGGCGGGTCTGTTCGCCTCCTCCCTGGCAAAGGAGCGCAACACGGCGTTCTTTCTGGCCTACGTATTTGGAGCCGGCTTCTTGCTCTTCTTCAGCCAGCTTTTCATCATTATCCTTGCAGTCGGGTTTCGCGGACTTAGTTACCTTGTAATTAATTATCAGGATTGGAGAGAGCTGTGGATATTTAATAATGAACTAATATCTATGTTCCTTGGAATTTCCTTCTACGGGCGAAGTTTGGGATGGAATGAGTTGGCCGCGACGCCTGGTTTGAGCCGAATGTGGGAGTTGCTTTGTTTGACCATGCCGCTGGTAACGCTGGTGATCTTTTATTATGTGGCCCGTTTCGCGGCCTACCGGATCAATCGTTCGTGGCAGGACAAGGTTCCCTCCGCCCGACGCGAGAGTCTTCTCAGGCGGTATTGCACGCCGCTGTTCCAACGGCGGTTCCGGCGCAAGATGCAACGGACGCTGGATTGGAACCCCATCGCCTGGCTGCAACAGTATTCGTGGAAGGCGCGCTTGAGCAAATGGGGGCTTTGCCTGGGATTCTTGCTAATCGAAGCCGCTGCTCAGAACGCCGGCGAAGACGCGCGTGACGCAGTCCACTTTGCGTTGCTGCTGGCGCTGGGCGGCATCTACACTTTTGCCGGGGTTAGCGGTTTTTTGGAGGAGAAGCGGAGCGGCGCGCTGGAACTGCTTTTGGTGACGCCCATTTCTGTCAACAAACTTATTTTTGGCCGGGTGTGGGGCTTGTGGAAACAATTCCTTCCTGCGGGTCTGATCCTGGCGGGGTTCTTTTTGTCCAACAAATCGTTATGGAGCGATGATTGGCCCGATGCTTGCGCGGTGGTTTTTATCCATGCTTGCCTGTTTTTTACCCTGCCGGTCTTTGCGACCTATTTTGCACTGCGTGTGAAGAATTTGGTTGTGGCGGCGGCACTGACGTGGGTTGCTCTTTGCGTTCCAGAGTTCACCGTGGAATCGGCCTGCGCAAATTTCGTTGGGGATTTCCAAATGGACAGTTCTGCAATCCAGTTGATTTTCCTCAGCTACCTGGCTTTTGCGCTGCTGGCGTGCTTTCTCCTGCGGCACAGCCTGTCGCGGCGGATTTATTCGTTTTGAAGTTGGGCGTGGGGGTGCGGGCGGTAGAGATAAGGTAGGGCGAGACTCCGTCGAGCCCTAATTCGATTTCGCCTGAAAAAGTCAGGGCTCGACAGAGTCTCGCCCTACCGTCTTCGGCGCAGAGCACCTACGCTGCAAAAGTTGGGCTTGATTTTGGAACGGGGGGCTGGCATTGTCCGTTCACCGCCTTGGGAATGACCGGGCGCGAGTTGAATTAGAATCGAAAACCAGACATCGAACCGTGGCTAAAGAAGAGCCAATCGAATTAAACGGCAGGGTGACGCAGGTCCTGCCGGGGACGATGTTTCGCGTGGCCCTGCCCAACGGCCACGAGGTCTTGGCTCATATCTCGGGCAAGATGCGCAAGAACTTTATCCGCATCAGCGTGGGCGACAAGGTGAACGTGGAAATGTCCCCTTACGATTTGGGGAAGGCGCGGATTACGTTTCGGCAATAGGAATGGTAGGGCGAGACTCCGTCGAGCCGTGACTCGATTGCGGATTGCGGATTGCGGATTGGCCATGAACGGTAGGGCGAGACTCGCCCCGTGACACTTTCCCCGCAAATCGAGTCACGGCTCGACGGAGTCTCGCCCTACCTTTGCCCCCTTTCCCCGGCACCCGAATCGGAATTTTGGGCTTTGCGGGCGGGGTTTGCGTGCTATCTTGCGGCCGGCATGATTCTTACGAAGGCAGAAGTCTTGAGCCTGGTTCAACTCGAACACCGCTCCCCGCATGAACTCTTGGGCATGCACCGCCTGGCGGACGGCTCGGGCCTCGTCGCGCGCGTCCTGGCCCCGGAGGCCGCCACGGCCGCCGTCGTGCCTGTCCATGAAAAATCCCGCCCGTCCTTTCCGCTGAAGAAGATCCATCGCGCGGGGCTGTTCGAGGGGCTGACCCGCGAGGCGAACGAAGTCTATGCTTATGACATCGTCCTGACCGGGCGCGACGGCATTTCCGCGCAGGGGCGCGATCCGTATTCCTTTTTGCCGACGGTGGGAGAGACGGATTTGTATCTTTTTGGACAGGGCAACGAACACCGGATTTACGACAAGCTGGGGGCGCACTTGCGCACGCTGGACGGCGTGGCCGGGACCGGTTTCGCCGTCTGGGCGCCGGAGGCCAAACGGGTGAGCGTGGTGGGGGATTTCAACCAATGGGACGGACGCCGCCACACGATGCGCTCGTTGGGGGCGTCGGGAGTTTGGGAGATTTTTATTCCGGGCGCGGGCCAGGGGGCGCACTACAAATATGAAATAAAGACGGCGCGCGGCGATTTGCTGCTGAAGGCGGACCCGTGCGCTTTTTACTGCGAAGCCGCGCCGAAAAACGCGTCCATCGTTTGGGACAACAGCCGGTTCGCCTGGAGCGACGAAAGCTGGCTGGAAAAGCGCGGGCGGAGCAATCCATTCCGCAGCCCGATGAGCGCCTACGAGGTGCATCTTGGCTCGTGGCGGAAGAAAAGCGCCGGGGAATCGTTGAACTACCGGGAGATCGCCGAGCCGCTGGCGGCTTATGTGAAGGAGATGGGCTTTACGCATGTCGAGTTTATGCCGCTGGCGGAGCACGCTTTTTATCCGTCGTGGGGCTACCAGGTGACGGGCTTTTACGCGCCGACCTGCCGCTACGGGACGCCGGATGATTTTCAATTTCTGGTCAACCACCTGCATCAGGCCGGCATCGGGGTGCTGATGGATTGGGTGCCGGCGCATTTCCCGCGGGACGACTGGGCGCTGGCGAAGTTTGACGGGACGGCGCTCTATGAGCACGCGGACCCGCGCCAGGGCGAGCACCAGGATTGGGGCACGCTGATTTTCAACTACGGCCGGCACGAGGTGCGCAATTTCTTGGTGGCCAACGCGCTGTTTTGGTGCGAGCGATTTCATGTTGACGGCCTGCGCGTGGATGCCGTCGCTTCGATGCTTTACCTGGATTACTCGCGGCAGGAGGGCCAGTGGATTCCCAATAAATACGGCGGACGGGAGAATCTGGACGCGGTGGAATTCCTGAAGAACTTCAACACGACGCTGCTCTCGGCGCATCCCGGCGTGATCACGGTGGCGGAGGAATCCACCGCGTGGCCGCAGGTGACGCGGCCGCCTTACCTGGGCGGTCTGGGCTTCTGTTTCAAGTGGAACATGGGGTGGATGCACGACACGCTGGCCTACTTCAGCCGCGATCCGATTTACCGGAAATATCACCAGAACGACCTGACCTTCGCCACGCTGTATCAACACACGGAGAACTTCATTCTGCCCTTCTCCCACGATGAAGTGGTCCACGGCAAAGGTTCGCTGGCGGGGAAAATGCCCGGCGACGACTGGCAGAAGTTCGCCAACTTGCGCGCGATGCTGGCGTATCAGTGGCTTTTTCCGGGCAAGAAATTGCTGATGATGGGGTCGGAACTGGGCCAGACCTCGGAATGGAACGCCAACGCGAGTGTTGACTGGGCGCTGCTGGAACAAGGGCCGTATCATTGCGGCCTGCGGCAATTGGTGCGCGACCTCAATCAGTTGTATCAGCGCGAGCCGGCCCTTTTCGAGGGCGATTACGATACGGCGGGCTTTTTCTGGCTTGATTGCGCGGACGCCGAGCACAGCGTCCTTTCCTTTATCCGCCAGACGCCGGAGGGGGGCGGCCGGGTGGCGGTGATTCTGAATCTCACGCCGCAAGTGCATGCGGGGTATCGCATCGGCCTGCCGCAGGGGGGCCGCTGGCGGGAGGCGCTGAATACCGACGCGCAAATCTACGGCGGGAGCAACCAGGGGAACCTGGGCGGCGTGATCGCGGAGGCGCAACCGTTGCACCACCAACCCTTCTCCGCCGCAGTCAGGCTGCCGCCGCTGGCGGTGGTGGCGCTGCGGGCTGAAGGCTAACCGTAGCCGCGATTTCGGGGAGCGCGTGCGTTCCGCACGCGGTGTTTGGCGTCCCGCCAAACACATTGCGTCCCGTCGCCCCTTCAAACGAGGCCAAACCGAAGAAGCATCCACCGGAAGGAACGGCGAAGAAGTGGGGCGCGGGACGCGCCCCACGGCGATCGGGACGATCGCGCTCCCAAATCCTTGCAGGCTTGTGTCCGCAAATCTAAAGCTTGCTCTTTGGGGGGAAACGGTGTCTGCTGGCGCGCATGGATTGCCGGGAAGCGTTCGTCGCTTTGAATATGATTGACGGCCTCGGTGCGGTGCGCGCGCGGCAATTGCTGGAGCGCTTCGGCGATTCCACCGCTATTCTCCGCGCCAATTCCGCCCAACTCCAGCAGGTCCACGGCATCGGCCCCGAGACCGCGGAGGCCATAGTGAATTGGGAGAAGACGGTGGACCTGGGCGGCGAACTCAAACGCATCGCGGAATACGGCTGCCACATCGTCCTCCAGTCCGACGAGAATTACCCGCCGCTGCTCAGGCAGATTTACGATCCGCCCATCCTCCTTTATGTGAAGGGGAGCCTGACGGCGCGGGACAAGAACGCGGTGGCGATGGTCGGCTCGCGGATGACGACGCATTACGGGATCGAAGTCGCGCGCAAGATCGCCTATCAACTGGCCTACACCGGCGTGACGGTCGTCAGCGGCGGGGCGCGGGGGATAGACACGGCGTCGCACCAGGGGGCGTTGAGCGCGAAGGGACGGACCATCGCGGTGCTGGGGACGGGGATCAATTTGGTGTTCCCGGCGGAGAACGGGGAGCTGTTCGCGCGCATCGCGGAGCAAGGGGCGCTGATCACCCAATTCCCGTTCAACCGCAAGGCGGACAAACAGAGTTTTCCCATCCGCAACCGCCTTGTGGCGGGAATGACCTTCGGCACGGTGGTGGTGGAGGCCAACTTGACCAGCGGCGCGCTGATCACGGCGGGCATGGCGGTGGATTACGGGCGTCAGGTCTTTGCGGTGCCGGGCCGGGTGGATTCTCCGCGCAGCAAAGGGTGTCACGACCTGATCAAAAAAGGGGCCAAACTGTGCGAAGGGGTGGAGGACATCCTGAGCGAATTTGAATACATGTTCCCCGCCAGCAACCGTCCTTCGATGCTGAACGATGCGGCGGCGCTGCCGGCCATGACCCTCAGCGAGACCGAGCAAACGGTCTATGATTTGGTGGACCAGGAGGAATGCACGACGGACGACATCATCCGGCGGAGCGGGATGCCCTCGTCGTCCGTCTCGGTGGCGCTGCTGGGATTGGAGATGAAGCGGCTGATCCGGCAACTGCCGGGAAAACTGTTTGTGAGGAACAGGTAGGCGCCCGGATGGACTGGATGGACAGCGTGGACTGGATGGACAGGAAGAACTAAACGATGAATGAGCCGGAAAAGTTGATTCCACCGCATGGCGGCTACCGGAAGTTGAAGAGCTTTCAGGTGGCGCAATTGGCTTATGATGTGACGGTGCGTTTCTGCGAACGGTACATCGAGAAGCGCAGCCGCACCCACGACCAGATGGTGCAAGCGGCGAGGTCCGGCGTGCAGAACATCGCGGAGGGCAGCCAGGCGAGCGGCACTTCCAAGAAGACCGAACTCAAGCTCACGAACGTGGCGCGCGCCAGCCTGGAGGAACTGCGCTTGGACTACGAGGATTATCTGCGACAGCACGGGCTTGCGCAGTGGCCGCGCGAGGACTCGCGCCGCGCGGAGCTGATAGCGCGGCGCCCCGCCACAGCCGATGACGTGGCGGCATGGGTGCGGGAGATGCATGATGGACGGCATGGACCGAGTGGACTTGGTGGACGTTGTGGACTTGGTGGACAAAGTGGACCAAACCAAGAGTCCACAGAGTCCACAAAGTCCACAGAGTCCACTGAGTCCACAAGGTCCACCTATGCCGAAATCTCGGCCAATGGCGCGCTGGCGCTGCTCGCGGTGGCCTGCAGCCTGCTCGACCGCCAGTTAGTCGCCCTGGGAAGAGCTTTCGTGGACGAAGGCGGCTTCACGGAGCGTCTCTTCCGTGTGCGCAGCGAAAGGAGAACGCGCCGTTAGCCCGGCACACTCGCGGAAAGCGGAAAAGTTCTCTTGCAACCGCCGCGGCGCGCCTTTAGCATCATCGCGTGGTTTAGGCCACAGAAATGATCGAACTGATCCAATTTCCATGGAGTCCTTTCTGTCTGGTCCAGCGCCGGATTCTGGAGTACTCCGGCGTGGCGTTCAAGACGACCAATATCGCGCCTTCGGACCGCTCGCGGGTCTGGCGGCTGACCCGGCAGCGGTATTACAACGTGCCGATCATCAAGGACGGCGGCACGGTGGTTTTTGAAACCGACGAGTATTCGCAAATCATCGCCAAGTACCTGGACGGCAAATTCCAGCTTAATTTGTTCCCCAAGCCCTGGCAGGGGATTGACCGGATGGTGTGGCGGAACATCGAAGACCAGATCGAAGGGCCGTGCTTCCGGCTCAACGACAGTTATTTCGAGGAATTCGTCCCGCCGGCGGAGCAGTTGGCCTACCGGCGGCACAAGGAGCGCAAGTTTGGCCGCGGCTGCCTGGAACAATGGCGCGCCGAGCAAACGAGCTGGCTGGAGCAGTTGACCCGGAACCTGCTTCCCTTTGAATTGATGCTCGCCACCCGGCCCTTTCTCCTGCGCGAGGAACCGCACTTTGTGGATTTCGACCTCTGGGGCATGCTGGCTAATTTCCTCTATTCCGGCCATTACGAACTGCCCGCCGCCCATACGCGCTTGCGCGATTGGCACGGGCGCATGTCCAAAGCCGCGAGAACCGTTGCGAACAGTGAAAAATTACATCCTTGACACCAATGTCCTCCTCCACGACCCCAATTCCCTGCTCCGCTTCCAGGACAACGCGGTTCTCATCCCCATCGAGGTGATCGAGGAGGTGGACCGCTTCAAGCGCGAATCCACCGAGTTGGGCCAGAACGCCCGCAACGTCTCGCGCTCCCTCGACGCCCTCCGCGCTAAAGGCCATCTCAACAAGGGCGTGAAGCTGGAAAACGGCGGCAAACTCCGCATCATCTTTCACGACCGGGCGGGGGAGGGGAAATCGGTGTTTGAAAATAATACGGTTGACAGCCGCATCGTCAACCTGGCCCTGGCCGTCCAGAAGGCCGAGCCAAAAATCCCCACCATCCTCGTCACCAAGGACATCAACCTGCGCATCAAGGCCGACATCGTGGGCCTGGAGGCCGAGGACTACGAAAGCGACCGGGTTCCGCTGACCGACCTTTACACGGGCATGTTCGAGCTGAACATCAGCGCCGACAAAATGGCCCGCTTCCGCACCGAGGGCGAACTGGACCTCAACGGCCACGGCAACTATTTCCCCAACGAATTCTGCACCTTGACCGAGGAAACCAACCCCAAGCGCACGGCGCTGGCCAAGGTGGACCCCACCGCCGCCAAACTGGTCCCCATCCTCGATTGCCGCGAAGGCATCTGGGGCATCAAGCCGCGCAACCGCGAGCAACACTTCGCCTTCGACGCATTGCTCGACGACCGCATCAAACTCGTCACCCTCATGGGCAAGGCCGGCACCGGCAAGACCTTGATGGCGATGGCCGCCGGCCTGAAACGCACGGTGATGGACCGGGAATTCCGCCGCCTGGTCGTCGCCAGGCCCACCGTCGCCGTCGGGCGCGAGATCGGTTTCCTGCCCGGCACGCTGGAGGAGAAGTTGAACCCGTGGATGCAGCCCATCCATGACGCGCTGGAGTTGTTGAGCGACTTGAACATGGGCGCCGACCACCGGCGGAGCACGGACCTGATGCGTTCGGGGACGATCGTGGTGGAGGCCCTGAGCTACATACGCGGCCGGAGCATCGCCCACCAATTCATGGTCATAGACGAGGCGCAGAACCTCACGCCGCTGGAAGTCAAGACCATCATCACCCGCGTGGGGACGGGGACCAAGATCATCTTCACCGGGGACCCTTATCAAATAGACAATCCCTACGTGGATTCCACGTCCAACGGATTCAACTACATCATCAGCAAATTCCGCCAGCAGTCCATAGCCGCGCACATCGAACTGCAGAAAGGCGAGCGTTCCGAACTGGCCGAGCTGGCCGCCAACCTGCTGTAGCAAGCGCAGCGGCGCTCGGAAGAGCGCCGCACTTTTCGGTTTTCACTCGCCCCGCCCGGCCAGCCGGCCGCCGGTACGGGCAGGCGGACACCCGTCTCCAGGGGTCTGGAGCCGTTAAGCCGTTAGGACCCGCATAAACAAAGGGTTTTTTGAGGCCGGACCCGTAAGGTGACCCGTTAGGAGCCGTTAGGAGCCGTTAGTACTTATGCGGAATGGCCGGTGGATCGGCAAAAATTGCCGGAGGGATGCCCTCGCGAACGGTTGGCAGCAGGCGGCTCTGACCCGGTTACGTTACGGTGGAAAGCCGCGAGGCCGCGTCGCAGGACATGGACGAATGGAGTATTGGAGTATTGGAGTGGTGGAGCTGAAGACGGCCAGATTCGTGCGCCGCAGCAAGTTGTCATACCTGTTGGTGGTGGCCAGGCCGTCCAGCACCCCGCCGGAATACGATTCGCCCAGAGGATCGTTCGCCAGGTCGTAAGCCGGGGTGGTTGCGAAGCCGTTGCAGGTGCTGTAGCTGCGCCGCCCCAGCGCCCGCAAACACCAAATCGCGCATAAACACGGTTTGACCCCTTCGCCCATGGCCGCATGGGAAAAAATCGGGGGCGGAATGGCTCGCGTCCGGCTGTACAACCAGGGACAAGACGCCCTGGGGTACGTGACGAAGTGCCTCAACGGCGGAGACGCCTACGAGACTTCCAAGTTCGCGGAGGGCCTGTCGCACCTCACGCTCTCAGACGGGCTGTGGAGTATGCTCCGCGCCCGGCCAGTGATGGGAGAGAGGCGTCTTGCACAAGGAAACACGCCGCCAGTCGGCTTCTCCACTTCGGAGAACGCTGGCTGACGGCAGGCCAATGGCCGGTTGTGACATCTCAAGCGGTTCCTGGGGATCGGGCGGGGCGGGCTTTAGCCCGCCCGCCCGACCCCAGGTTGCTTGAAGACTCCCTAT
>Ga0182027_10002733_pt1 | contig 28323 bp, 19 predicted proteins | sample 712E1DmetaG_FD_121300 | JGI IMG/M metagenome (GOLD analysis project Ga0182027, IMG submission 121300) | Permafrost microbial communities from Stordalen Mire, Sweden - 712E1D metaG (Illumina Assembly) | ecosystem: Environmental > Terrestrial > Soil > Wetlands > Permafrost | place: Sweden...
AGGCGCCACCTACCGACTTTATGTGGATGGCGCGCTCGATTCTTCAACGAACTATCCGGATCTGCAGGTCCTTGCCAATCAGTCGCCTTTGGTACTGGGTCAGAACGTCTGCCAGTGCTGCGATGGCACGCTCCCCTACAGCGGCGCGGCGGATGAATTGGACGTCTGGAACCGCGCGCTGACCGATGTGGAAATTGCCGCCCTCTACCAGGCGGGCACCAACCACATCGGCAAGGCCACACCCGTCTCCGTTTTCCCCAACTGCGGTATCCTGGTCACCAGCGGCACCGACACTGTCACCAATACAATCATCGCTCCGGCCAGCAGCACCAACTGGATGACCAATGCGGTCTATTTCACCGCCCTCAGCTCTAACACGACCATCACCCTCCGGGGCAATCCCCTGGGCATGTTGCTCGATGATTTCGTCGTGCAAACCCCGGCCAATCTCAATTACGTCCAGCCCGAAGAACCGCTCGCTCCGCTCATCGGCCAGAATCCTTATGGCTGCTGGACGCTCGATGTCTGGGACACGCGCGACGATTCCACCGCCTCGAACAACGGCATTTTATACAGTTGGAGCTTGCAGATGACCGTCTCCTCCACCAACGCCAGCCTCATCGTGCTGACGGGCGATACTCCCTACGCAGGGTCCGCCCCCGCCAACAGCTTCGCCTATTTCGCCTTTGATGTTCCCCCCGGGGTTAATTTTGACACCAACAGATTGTGGAACGGCAGCACCAACTTAAACCTGCTCTTCAACCAGACGGCCCTGCCCGTGGGCGGCCAGTTGGGCGACTACACCTTGTTGACCAACGTCGCAAGCGGCACCAATGTGCTGGCCGCCAACACCCCGCCGCCTTCCCTGCTGCCCGGAGCGCGCTACTTCCTGGGCGTCCAAAACACCAATAGCGTGGCGGCCACCTTTACCATTGAGATTGACACCAATGTCCTGGCCGACACCAACCTCACCGTCGCCCTGACCAACGCCATCCCCTACACCAACAACATTACCACCGCGCCGCAATACTATTCTTTCGCCGTGCCGGTCGGCGCCACCAATGTCTCCTTCGATATCACCACCAACTTCCCGGCGACGACCGAACTGGAACTCTACGTCCGGCACGCCCTGCCCCTGCCGAGCGACACCACGTTCGACTACCAAGCCCACTATATCGGCACAAATGGGCAGGCCATTGTTGTCGCCACCAGCTCCGCTCCGGTCCCCCTCGCGCCCGGCACCTGGTATCTGGCTGTCTATAACAACAACACCAACAGCGCCAGCGCCTACCAGGTGGTTGCCACCACCAACACGCCGGTCGCGCCCACCACCCCGGTGGTGGCGGTGACGGGAATGAGCGTCAGTGCCGGCCGATTCACCTTGCACTGGGCGGCCGCGCCCGGCAGCCAATATGCGGTGGACACGTCCTCCGATCTGATCCACTGGACCAAAGCCGCCAACATCACGACCGCCGGCAGCAGCGGCTCCTATACCGACCCTGCCCCGGTCGCCGGACAGGCGGCCCGTTTCTATCGGGTCCTCACCCTCCCGGCGGCGGTGCTGCCGGGGATAAGCGTAAGCGCCGGCAAATTCACCCTGAACTGGGCGGCCGTGTCCGGCGCGCAATATCAGCTTGACACCTCCGCCGATCTGATCCACTGGACCACAACCGTCACCATCACGACCGAAGACGCCACCGGCGCCTACAGCGAGCCTGTCAACCCAAAGGCCGCCCGCTTCTATCAAGTCTCCCGCACCCGGTAGCCGCTCTGGATCTTAATCTTAATCCTAATCCTAATCTCAATCTCTTCTTATTCCGCATGAAACGCGTCTCCTCAGGCCGCCGCTACAGGTTCCAAAATCCGCAATCCGCAATCCGCAATGGGTTCAGTCTTCCACCGGCTCCAGGCGGGCGATGGCGGCCATGATTTCATCGGCCACCTCCTGGTAAATCTGTTTGACACCCTGTTTGGAGCAGGTTTTCGCCCCGGCGCGCAGGGCCGCGAAGTCCAGGGGCCGTCCATACTTGACAGTGAGTGGGCGCGGACGCGGCCAGCTTCGGCGCTTTCCGTAAGCGTCAAAGGTGCCGAACACCCGCACCGGGACGACGGGCGCGGAGGACCTGATGACCGCCAGGCCGATGCCGGAACGGGCGGGTTGCAGCCCGCCGTCCAGCGTGCGCGTGCCTTCCGGGAACAGGATGATGGCGCCGCCGCGTTCCAGCCGGTCCAGAATGGCTCTGAGTCCCCGGCCCGTTCCGCCGTCGCGGTCCACCGGAACCACCTGCCAGGAGCGGAGGAGGGCGGCCATGACGGGGAAACGGAACAGCGAGGCGCGGGCCAGATAATGGATGGGCCGCTTCAAGCCCGCCCCCACCAGCGGCGGATCGAGAAAACTGGCGTGATTGCACGCCAGAATGACCGGCCCCGACTCCGGCACCCGTTCGGGATTGCACACGCGCCATCGGAAATAGAACCGGAACAGGCCGCGAAACAAAAGCCAGCCGATTTTGTAACTGGGGTTCATCGCGGCGGACGGGACGCGGCCTCGGCGAGTTTGCGTCTGACTTCATTGAGAATCCGCGCGCTGGTCTGCTCGGCGGTCATGCGGGAGTTGTTGATCACCGTCGCGCCCAGCGCGATCATCAAGGGCGCCACGGCCCGTTCGCTGTCGCGCTGATCGCGCGCGGCGAGATTCTCGCGGACGCCCTCGGCCGCGCGGCGCTTGGAGCGTTCCTGGAGGGCGGCGTCGAGGTAGAATTTGAAACCGGTTTCGGGAAAAACATGGGTGCCGATGTCGCGGCCTTCCATGACCAGATTGCCGAACTTGGCGCATTCGCGCTGTTTGCGCTTCATCCATTCGCGCACGGCGGGAACGGCGGCGACCTGCGGCACGGCGGCGCTGACTTCGGCGGTGCGAATTTCCTTTTCCGGATAGTAACTGTTGACGCGCAGAATGACCTGGTGATCCGCGCATCGCAGCGACGTCTTCCATTTGCGGCAGAGGGCGGCCACGGCTTTGGCGTCGCGCGGGTCCACGCCTTGCCGCAAGGCATGCCAGGCCAGCGTGCGGTACATCGCCCCGGTGTCCACGTAAATGTAACCCAGCTCGCGGGCCACGCGTTTGGCGTTGGTGCTCTTGCCCGAGGCGCTCGTGCCGTCAATGGCGATAACGATATTGGATGTCTTCAAATGTCCTTCAGGATGGCGCTAATCAGCGAACAAGTCATCCCCAATCAACTGCCGCCCGCTGCGCGCGTCAATAATAACAGCGCCCAGGCCGCGGGGCGGGCGGGCGGCCAATTTTTGGAAAAAATTGGGAAACGTCTTTTTCACGCAGGCGGGATTCTGGATTCTAATGCCCCCGACTTTCAATCCCAGAATGGCAAAACACATCGCCATGCGATGATCGCCGTAGGTTTCGATCTCCGCCCCGCGCAGTTTTTCCGCCGGCCAGATCACCAGGCTCTGGCCCTTCTCGGCCACCCGGACGCCGCATTTGGCCAGTTCGGCGCGCATCGCCGCCACGCGCTCGCACTCTTGCGCGCGCATCCGCTCCAGGTGCGTGAACCGGACCGGCGCGGCGGCGAAAGGCGCCAGCACCATCGCCGTCATGATGCTGTCGCCGAGTTGGGTCCGCCTCGAAACCGTGGCGGGCAGCGGCAGAAAATCGGGGAAGGCCGCGTCCATTTGCCAATCGGAGACGGGGAAGGAGGCGACGGAGATCGAACTGGGCGGCTGCATCAGCCATTGGGCGGCGCAAAAGTAACTGGCGCTGGAGGCGTCCGGTTCCACTTGGAACTCGCCGCCGCGCCGGGGAAACTCCTTCATCAACTGCCGCGTCATCCGGACGTGCCGCTCCGCCTGGGCGCTCTTTCCCGCCAGCGCCACCCGCCACTGGCCGCGTTCCGCGCACAAGGCGAGGGCGGAGGCGAACTGCGAACTTTCCTTCGTCCCCACCGCGCAGGCGGCGTCCGGGCGCGGGCCGGTCCCAAAAATGACCGCCGGGATCCGGCCGTTTGGGGAATCCACCCGGTAGCCCAATTGGCGCAGGGCTGCGAACAACCCGGCCTGGGGACGTTCGCGCATCCGGGAAGTTCCCTCCAGGCGATAGACCCCGCGGCCCAAACAAACCAGGGCGGCCAAAAACCGGGCGGCGGTTCCGGCGTTGCCCACAAAAAGTTCCAGCGGCCGGCCTGGCGTTCCCGCGTTGGGCACCCGGCCGCCCAGCCCGCGCACGGCCAGCGTTCGATTGCACAATTCCCGGCGGTCCAGCCGCGCCCGGATTTGGAAACCGAGCCGGCGCAGGCAGTCAACCATAATCTGCGTGTCCTCGCTCCAGAGCGCGCCGCGGAGGGTGGTTTCCCCGCCGGCCAGCGCGGCCAGAATCAAGGCGCGATTGGTCAGGCTCTTGGACCCCGGCGCCGTGATTTCCGCCACAACCGGTTTTTCCAGAGGCATGATCTCGATCAGTTCAGGAATCGCCATTGCCCGGATGATACATGGAAGATCGCCCATCGGCAAAGGATGTTGGTTTCTTAATCTTAATCTTAATCTTAATCTTAATCTCCTCTCTAAGGACCCGGAAGAGATTAAGATTAGGATTAAGATTAAGATTAAGAGGAGTTGGGATCATTCCGGCGACATGGTGGCCGAGTGGGCGCGCCATTGTTCGCGCCGCTGCCGGGCTTTGGAAAAAAACTCCTCGATGGCGCCCGCATCCTCCCGTTCCAGGGCGAGCTGGAATTCCTGCAAGTCCTCTATGAAGACGCCGAGCACGCGGCTTAGATTCCTGCGGTTGGCCAGCGCGATGTCCCGCCACATCTCCGGCGAACTGGCCGCGATGCGCGTGGTGTCGCGGAAGCCGCTGGCGCAGACCAGCGCCTGCTCGCGGGGGTGCGCCGGGCTTAACACGTAATTGGCCAGTTCCGCCGCCACCACATGCGGCAAATGGCTGGCGCGGCTCACCAAATCGTCGTGCATTTCCGGCGTCATCAGCACCGGGCATCCCCCCAGCGCCTTCCAAAAATCCCGCACCGCTCCCACCGCGCGCGGGGGCGATTGCGGCGTGGGCGTGACCAGGCAGACGGCGTTGTCGAACAGATCGGCGCGGGCGGCGGCCAGGCCGGTTTTTTCCGAGCCGGCCATGGGATGACTGCCCACAAAAGCGGCCTTGGCCGGGCACAGGAGCGGCTCCAGTTCCTGGGTCACGCCCGTCTTGACGCTGCCAACATCCGTCACCACCGTGCCGGGCAACAAGAAAGGCCGCATTTGCAGCGCCAATTCGCGCATTTTGGAAAGCGGCGTGCAGAGGATCACCAGGCCGGCCCCTTCGACCGCTTCCTCCATGTTTTGCGTGGCGAAATGCGCGATGCCCAACCGGTGGCATTCGGCCACGCTTTCCGGGCGGCGAACGTAAGCACGCACTGTCGCCGACAATTGCCGTTGCCGGATGGCCAGGCCGAGGGAGCCGCCCAAAAGGCCAACGCCGATCAAACTGATCTTTTCCAGGTGCATTTGTTCATTAAAGCGCAAAGCGGCCCGCGGAAAAAGCGAAAACTGACAATGACGCATGATTGGGGGTGCGTTTCTCTCTTCGGTTCGCCTCCTAATCTTAATCCTAATCTTAATCTTAATCTCTTCTTCTCTTCACGATGGAGATTAAGATGAGGATTAAGATTAAGATTAAGAACCGGAACCCGCCACCCAAAAAAGGGAAATGCGCCCCATGATGTAACCCGCGCGCCGCGGGCAGCGTCATTATCCGGGAAATAGACCGTGAAAGAATTTGCTTTTGAAACTCAGGGGGATGCGGCACTCTGTTCCCGGAAAACTCTAATACTTTGAGCGACATTAAATCAAACGAACCTGACGGCCCGCTGCAATCGCAGCGGATGTTGCCGGCGCTTTTGCTCCTGTTCATCGGCAGCGGTTGCGCGGCGCTTATCTATGAAATTGTCTGGCTGCAACTCCTTCAATTGGTCATCGGCTTGACCACCGGGTCGCTGGGCGTTTTGCTCGGAGCCTACATGGGCGGCATGTGCCTGGGCAGTTGGCTCCTGCCCCGCGTGGTTTCGGCGCGGCATCATCCCTTGCGGGTCTATGCCGTGCTCGAACTGGGAATTGGCGTGATCGGCATTGCCATTTTGACCGGGATGCCTTGGGTTTCCCAAATCTACACCTCCCTCGGCGGAAGCGGGTTTGGCGGAATCGCCGTCCGTTGTGTCGTGGCCGGCGTTTGCCTGGTCCCTCCCACCTTGCTCATGGGCGCAACGCTGCCGGCCGTCTCGCGCTGGGTCAAGACGACGCCGGAAGGCGTTTCCTGGCTCGGCTTCTTTTATGGCGGCAATATCGCCGGGGCGGTTTTCGGCTGTCTCCTGGCCGGCTTTTATTTGCTGCGGCAGCATGACATGCCCTATGCCACTTATGTCGCCGCCGCCATCAATGCCCTGGTCGCTTCATTGGCGCTGATTTTGGCGGCGCTCATTCCTTTCAAACCGGCGCCTGAAGCCGCGACGAGTAGCGGCGCGACAGTGTCCCGCCCTGCCGGGCCGGCCATGGGCGGGTTCGCGCCGGTTTATATCGCCATCGCGTTGTCTGGCTTGGCTGCGCTGGGGGCGGAGGTGGTCTGGACCCGGCTGTTGGGTCTGACGTTTGGCGGGACGACTTATACCTTTTCGATTATCCTCGCCGTGTTTCTGGTGGGGCTGGGGCTGGGAAGCAGCCTCGGGTCCATGGTGGCCCGGGTGACGGCGCGGCCCCGTCTGGCTCTTGGCGTTTGCCAAATGCTCCTGGCCGGAACCGTCGCCTGGGCGGCTTGGATGATTACCGCCTCGCTGCCCTTCTGGCCAGTCAACCCCCAACTGGCTCTGAGTCCCTGGTCCCTTTTTCAACTGGATATGGCCCGCTGCCTTTGGGCCGTTTTGCCCGCGGCCCTGTTGTGGGGCGCGAGTTTTCCCCTGGCTCTGGCGGCGGCTTCCCCACGGGGACAGGATTCTGGCCGGCTGGTGGGCGGTGTCTATGCCGCCAACACCGTCGGCGCGATTCTCGGCTCGCTGCTCTTCAGCCTGATCTTGATCCCCAACGAGCATATCGGCACCCAAGGGTCCCAGCGGATTTTGATTCTTATATCAGCGATTTCCGGGTTGATTGTGTTGGCCTCGCTGCTCTGGAGCGATGCCCCGGCCGCCGGTTCGGCGCAGGAACGTCCGCTCTCAGTGACGGGCGCGATTGGGATGACCGCCGCGCTGGCGCTGGCGTTCGTGCTGGCGTGGAATGTGGGCCAGATACCGTGGGGCGTCGTGGCTTACGGGCGTTTCTTTGCGACCTACGGCGACCAGTTCGCGCCGGGCATTGTCACGTCGGAACAGGATGTCCCGCACGGGGGCGGCGGGCCGAGCACGTATTGCGAGTATGTGGGCGAGGGGCTGAACGGCACGGTGGCGGTGACGCTCCGAACCGACGGCGTGCGCAGCTTCCACTCGGCGGGCAAGGTCCAGGCCTCCAACGACCCGCGCGACATGCGCTTGCAGCGGATGCTCGGCCACATTTCCGCCCTCGCCTTCCCCAATCCCACCAACGTCCTCGTCGTCGCCTGCGGCGCGGGGGTCACGGCCGGTTCCTTTATCCCCCACACCAATATCCAGCGCATTGTGATATGCGACATCGAGCCGCTGGTGCCCAATGATGTCACGCCCCGGTTCGGCAAGGAAAATTACGACGTGGTGGCCAACCCCCGCGTGACGGTAGTGCATGATGACGGACGCCATTTCATCCGCACAACCCGCGAGAAATTCGACATCATCACCTCCGACCCGATTGATCCGTGGGTCAAGGGCTGCGCCGCGCTCAACACGGTCGAGTATTACCAGATGTGCAAGGCCCACCTGAATCCCGGCGGCGTCATGTCCCTCTGGATTCCGTTTTACGAAAGCAATTCGCAGACCATCAAGAGCGTCCTCGCCACTTTCTTCAAGGTCTTCCCCAATGGAATCGTCTGGAGCAACGACGAAAACGGAACGGGTTACGACGCGGTGTTGTTTGGGCAGGTCCAGCCGACGGTCATTGACGTCAACCAGTTGCAGGACCGGCTGGACCGGCCGGAATACGCCGCGGTCAAGCAATCGCTGGAGGATGTCGGCTTCCACTCCGCCGTGGATTTGCTGGCCACCTACGCCGCCCGCGCCGCCGATCTGGGCGACTGGATGAAGGACGCGCAAATCAACACCGACCGCAACCTGCGTCTCCAATACCTGGCTGGCATGGCGTTGAACAACTATCAGGAAACGATGATCCTCAACGATATCACCCGGACCTACCAGTTCCCCTCCAATCTATTTGTCGGCGACAGCGTCCGGGTCCGCCTTCTGGAAGACCGCCTGAAAATCCGCAACCCGCCGGCGTTGCCTCCGCCTCCCCATCCAATTGACGACTTCCCGCGGCCTTGAGATCGGCGCGCGGGGATTTTGGCGTCCCTGGCCAAGCGCCGCAGGCGTGCCATCTTTGTAGAACCCAGAGACCAAAGAATTCAAGCTCCGTAGGAGCGGCATCTTCGGGAAATTATTCAAGTGGCGGCCAAAGCTCTGGGGTGGGGAAATTCAGCGGCTTTCCGCCGAAAGCCGCTACGACTTTAGAGCGGCCCTGTCATCTTCCATCAGGTCGAAATTCAGGCTTGCCATCTGCCCATTACGGCACATTATTTATCCAATTCATGAAGATTTGACAATTAGACCGGAACAAAAAGACCATTTTGAAAAAGCGCGCGCGCTTATCGTACTTTAGTAAGTCAATTACATGCTCTTATGAAGACGGACAAGACCTCAAAACCGGCTCCCCCCCTCGTTCCCTTGGAAAAGACCCCCAGCGGCGTCGCCGGCCTGGATGAAATTACCGGCGGCGGCCTGCCCAAAGGCCGGCCCACGCTGATCTGCGGCGCGGCCGGCTGCGGCAAGACCCTTCTGGGCATGGAATTCCTGGTCCGCGGCGCCACCCAGTACGGCGAACCGGGCGTGTTCATGGCTTTTGAGGAAACCGAGGATGAATTGGCCAAGAACGTCGCTTCGCTCGGGTTCGATTTGAAGCAGTTGGCCGCCCGGAAAAAGATTCTGCTCGACTACGTGCGCATTGAGCGGAGCGAGATCGAAGAGACGGGCGAGTACGACCTGGAGGGGCTGTTTGTCCGGCTCAACCTCGCGATTGATTCCATCGGCGCCAAACGGGTGGTGCTCGATTCGCTGGAAGCGCTGTTTGCCGGCCTGCCCAATGAGATGATCCTTCGCGCCGAATTGCGCCGGCTGTTTCGATGGTTGAAGGACAAAGGGGTCACGGCAGTCATCACGGCGGAGCGGGGCCGCGAAACCCTCACCCGCCACGGTCTGGAGGAATATGTCGCCGATTGCGTCATCCTCCTCGACCACCGGGTCAGCCACGACATTTCGACCCGGCGGCTGCGCGTCGTGAAGTACCGCGGCTCGCTCCACGGCACCAATGAATATCCGTTCCTGATTGGGCCGGGCGGCGTGTCCGTCCTGCCCGTCTCCTCCATGCGGCTGGAGCACATCGCCTCGACCCGGCGTCTCGCCACCGGCATCCCGCGTTTGGACGCGATGCTCGGAGGCAGGGGATTTTTCCGGGGCAGCAGCATCCTGGTTTCCGGCGCCTCCGGCACCGGCAAGACCAGCATCGGCGCCAGCTTTGTGGCGGCGGCGGCCCGGCGCGGGGAAAAGGCCCTCTTTTTCGCCTTCGAGGAATCCCCGAGCCAGATCATGCGCAACATGCGCTCCATCGGCCTGGACCTGGAACCGTGGATCCAAAAGGGCCTGTTGCGATTCCATGCCGCCCGCCCCAGTCTTCACGGTCTGGAAATGCACCTGCTGACCATCGTTGATCTTGTCAACGAATTCAAACCGCGGGTCGTTGTCATTGATCCCATCACCAACTTGTTGACCACCGCCGAGGAGATGGAGGTCCGCTCGATGCTGACCCGCTTGGTTGATTGGCTGAAGCAGAAGCAAACCACGGCGATCTTCACCAGCCTGACTTCGGCGGCGAACGTCGCGGAGCAGAGCGAAGTTGGGATCTCTTCGATCATGGACACCTGGCTGCTGGTTCGCAACCTGGAAAACGGCGGCGAACGCAACCGGGCGCTTTACATCCTCAAGTCCCGCGGCATGGCGCATTCCAACCAGGTCCGCGAGTTTGTATTGTCCGACAACGGCATCAGCCTGGTGGATGTCTATGTCGGCGCCGGCACGGTCCTGACCGGCTCGGCCCGCCTGGCCCAGGAGGCGCGGGAAAAGGCGGAGGGCGTTGCCCACCAGGAACAGTCGGAGCAACACCGCCGCCAGATCGAGCGTGAATGCCGCGCCGCCGAAGCCCAGATTGAAGACCTCCGCGCCAGCCTGGAAGCCAAACGCGCCGAGTTGGCAAAGGAGCAGGACGAGGAGGCCCTGCGGGATAAGATTTTCCTCCAGAGCCGCCAGGCAATGGCCACCCTGCGCCGCGCCGACACAATTGGAATTCCCAAATCGCGGCAGAACCATTAACGCAAGGAGAATTATCAAGAATCCACACCCTAACGGGTTAAACGGAAAAGCGCCTGAAAATCAAACCGAGGCCACAAACCCAACCTGGCGCCTCCGCCTCTATGTGGCCGGCCAAACGCCCAAGTCCATTGCCGCCTTTGCCAACCTCAAGCGCATCTGCCAGCAATACTTGTCCGGCAAATACTGCATCGAGGTGATTGACCTTGTGAAAGACCCCCAACTGGCCAAGGGCGACCAAATCCTGGCCATCCCCACTTTGGTGCGCAAGCTGCCCGAGCCGGTCCGAAAGATCATCGGCGACCTGTCCAATACCGAGCGGGTGCTGGTCGGCCTGGACTTGCGCCCCGTCGAGTCAACAACAACAAGCAACGCCGCAAAATAGATGTTGGCAATTCTTCCATTTGGTAGGGCGAGACCCTGTCGAGCCGTGACTTTTTCCGGGGAGCACACGCGCCCTCGCGTGTGGTGGCCGGCGCCCTCGCCGACCACGTCTTTGTTTATGCAACAGGGGAAATCAGTCGGCGAGGGCGCCGACTGGAACACGCGGGGGCGCGTGTGCTCCCCAGAATTTCACCCCCGTCATAAGTCAAAATGAAAAAAGAATTCCATGACCAGACGCGCGCCTTCGAACAGGCGGCGGCAAAGACCGCGCAAGAGCAATACGTCCTGCGCCTCTACGTCACCGGCGCCACCCCGAAATCCGTCCAGGCCATTACCAACGTCAAACGCCTGTGCGAAACCCACTTGAAAGGCCGCTATATCCTGGAGGTGGTGGATATTTACCAGCAGCCGGTCCTGGCCAAAGGCGAGCAAATCATCGCCGCCCCCACTCTCATCAAATCTCTGCCCTTGCCATTGCGGCGCGTCATCGGCACTTTGGCCGACGGGGAGCGCGTTTTGCTCGGGCTGGATCTGCGCCCCGCCCGCGATAAGAAAGCACCATGAAACCGGCTGGAAATCCGCGAACCGCCGAACTGGAGGCGCTGAAAGCCCGCCTGGCCGAGGCGGAGGAAACCCTGCGCGCCATTTACGAAGGCGAGGTGGATGCGCTGGTCGTCAAGACGCCGGAGGGCGAGCAGGTTTTCACTCTCAAAGGGGCCGAAACCCCTTACCGCCTTCTGCTGGAGGAGATGAATGAAGGGGCGCTGACGCTCGCCGCCGACGGAACCGTCCTCTTTTGCAACGGCCGTTTTGGCGTGATGGTCCGGCGGCCGATGGAGCACATCGTTGCCGCCTCCTGCCAGCAGTGTTTTTCCCCCGGCCATTACGCCGCCTTTCAAAGGCTGTTGAAGGAGGCGCAGGCCGGCGGGGCGAAAGGCGATTTCACCCTCCTGGCCGCCGACGGCTCCGGCATGCCCGTCGAAGTCTCGGTGCGGCCACTCAAGCTGCACGAGGCGGACGGCTATTGCGTGCTGGTCACGGACATCACGCGGCGCAAGCTCTCCGAGCGGGGGTTGATCGAGGCCAATGAAGAGCTTGAGAGCCGGGTCCGGGAGCGTACGTTCGAGTTGACGGTAGCCAACGAGCAACTCCAGCAGCGCCACCGCACCTTGAAGGCGCTCCAGGAAAGCAGCCAGGCCATGATGCGCGCCACCTCGGAAACCGGGTATCTCAACGAGGTCTGCAAGACGGTCATCGCCAACTGCGGTTATGCGATGGTTTGGGTCGGTTTTGCCGAACAGGACGAAGCCCGGACCGTCCGCCCGGCCGCCGCCGCCGGCTTTGAGGAGGGCTTTCTGGAGACTCTCAAGATTAGCTGGGGTGATAACGAGCGCGGCCGTTGCGTCACCGGCACCGCCATTCGCACCGGAAAACTGTGCCTGAGCAGGAACATGCAGTGCGACCCCGCGCTGGTGCCCTGGCGCGCGGAAATTCACAAGCATGGCGTTTCCTCCTGCCTCGCTATCCCGCTGCTGTCCGGGGACAGGGCAATTGGCAGTCTCACGATTTATTCCCAGGATGCCGATGCCTTCCAGGAGGACGAAACCCGGCTGCTCTCCCAATTGGCCGACGATGTCACCTACTCCATCCGCAGTCTGCGCGCCTTCTCGCAGCGCCTGCGGGCGGAGCGGCGCACGGAGTTGCTCGCCGAAACGGCCGGACGGCTCCTCGGCAGCGCTGACCCGCAACGCGTCGTGGAGGAGCTGTGCGGGAAGGTGCTCGAATTCCTGGATTGCCAGGTCTTCTTCAATTTCCTCATGGATGACAGGCTGCAGCGCTTTCACCTCAATGTTTGCGCCGGAATTCCCAAGCTGGAAGCCGAAAAGATCGAGTGGCTTGACCCCTGCGCCGCCCTCTGCGGGGCCTCCGCCCGCGAAGGCTGCCGCTTTGTCGCCGGGAACATCCAGGAATCTTCCGACCCGCGAATCGAGTGGCTCAAACGGCACGGAACTAAGGCCTGTGCCTGCCATCCGCTCATGGCCGCCGACCACCTGCTGGGAACCCTCTCCTTCGCAACCCGCACGCGAAAGGACTTCACGGAGGAGGAATTGTCCTTCATGAAAGCGGTGGCCGACCTGGTGGCGACGGCGATGGAGCGGAAGCGAACGCTGGCCGCCCTCGAGTTCACCGCCGAGGAAGTCAAGCGGTCCAATCGCGAGTTGGATCAGTTCGCCTATAGTATTTCGCACGACTTGCAGGAGCCGCTCAACGCCGTGACCGGTTATATGAGCCTGCTCGAAAAGCGGTCCGCGCAAAATCTGGACCCCAAGGCGCTTGAATTTGTCCACGGCGCGGTCGAGGGCGCCGAGCGCATGGGGCAGCTCATCAGCGATCTGCTCGTCCTTTCGCGCGTCGGCGGCCGCGGCGGGCCTTTCTTGCCCGCCAGCATGGACGCCATCTTGGACGACGCGTTGCGCAGCCTCCAAATCAGGATCAAGAGCGCCCAGGCCAAAGTCACCCGCGATGCCCTGCCGACGCTCACGGTGGATGCGGCCCAGGTGACGGTGGTTTTCCAGAACCTCATCGGCAACGCGATCAAGTTCCGAGGCGAGCGCCCGCCGGAGATCCATGTTGGCGCGCAAAAGGAGCCGGGCCGCTGGGTCTTCTCGGTGCGGGACAACGGGATTGGCATCGAACCGCAGTACTTCGAGCGCATCTTCCAGATCTTCCAACGCTTGCACACGCGCAGGCAATATCCCGGCACCGGCGCCGGCCTGGCGCTCTGCAAGAGGATCGTCGAGCGACACGACGGCGCCATCTGGGTCGAGTCCCAGCCCGGGCAAGGCTCGACCTTCCACTTTTCCCTGCCGGAAACCGCCCCGGCAAGACAGCCCGAATTCGCCTGCGAGAACCGTTGACACAAGGCAGGAGTGGTCTCCTGACGGAGCCTGGTCGGTTTTAAGACCTGTAGCGGCGTAAGCGCCATTCGTGTCAGTCCTCACTATTGATACTATTTGGCATTTGTGTAAATAGTGAGGACTGACACCGGATCGGATCCGGATCGCTACAGGTTTGAAAGCCCGTCAGGGCTGGCATCGTTGTTGGAAGCGTAGCGGCGCTCGGCAGAGCGCCGCGCTATTCGCGTTCCACTCGCCCTGCCAAGGGGTCGAAGAGCCAATGGCGGCTTTCTGCCGAAAGCCGCTACGGGTTCCTTGGAAGCGGCATCATCGGGGCAAGAAGGACATATTTCGCTCCTGACGGAGCTTGAAGGAGCGTTGCGCTGGCGGGCTACAGATATGGCGCGCCTACGGCGCTATGGCCATCCCCCCCAGGGCCATGCTCATCACTCCACCACTCCATCACTCCACCACTCCATTCTGCCCCTCCAGTTTTGCAGAATTCGCCTTGCTTTGACAGGAATCGGGGGTAAAAGTGAATTCTGTCACTGGTTAATCAGCGACGGTCATAGACCGCCGCTACAGGTTGGATAATATGACGCCAGAGCCGAATAGGTCACGAACCGTGAATCATGGCAGGGGCATGCTTTTGTCCTTTGCCGCCGGGCTGCTGCTGCTGCTGGCGGGACCGGGCCGGGCGGCGGGGCCGCCACCGCCGCGCTTTGACGTTTTCCTGGGCTACAACAACCTGGTGCCCGACCAGGGCTGGTTCCCCATCACCTGCGAGGTGCAAAATGACGGGCCGCCCTTTAACGCCATCATCGAAGTCAGCGCCGATCAATTGGGCCGGGGCCAAACCCGCCGCATGAAGCTGGACCTCCCCACCGGCACTCTCAAACGCGTCGTCATCCCCGTCTTCACCGCCGCCAACCTTTGGAATGTCGTCCTGCTGGACGAACGCGGACGTGAACGGGCGCGGGCGACCACGCCGCCGGCGAAAGTGATCTCGCACGAACTGCCCCTGGTCGCCGGCCTCTGCCGCAACCCGTCGGGCCTGCCAACTTTCCCCGAATTTACCCCCTCCGGCCCCTTCCGGTCTTCCTCCTATGGCGCGGCCCGCCTGCAAGTGGAAACCCTCCCGGACAATCCGCTGGCGATGGAGAGCATTGACCTGTTGTATCTCAATTCCGCCGAGGCGCTGAAATTAAAGGACACGCAAGTCCAGGCCCTGCGCGCATGGCTGCAAAACGGCGGACATCTGGTCGTGGGCGCGGAGCAGATTTCGGACATCACCGGCAATGCCTGGCTGTCCGAGTTGATGCCATGCGTGCTAACGGACGCCCGCAACCTGAACGGCCATGCCCAGTTGGAACAATGGCTGCGCGGTCTTTGGACCAGCTCCCGTTTCCAGGAACCCAACCTTCCCAACAACATCAACCGTGGCGGGGTGCGCCGGGGCGGTATCGCCACGCCGACGACCCCGGTCGCGCGCGGCGGGGGGCCGGGGTTGCCCGCCAGCCTGGCCGACGACGCGGAGTTTGAAGCCGCGCCCCTGCCGATGCTCACCGGGACGATGCGGGACGGCGCGATCTTGATCGGCGATGCCGCCGCGCCGCTGGCGGTGACGGCCGAGCGCGGACGCGGGCGGATCACCGTTCTGACCTTCAGCCCGGAGCGCGAGCCGTTTGTTTCGTGGAAGAACCGGGCCTGGTTCTGGGCGAAACTGGCGGAGATACCGCTGGCGCGCCTGACCCCCGGCGACAATTCGTCGAACATGCCGCGGCAGAGCAGCGACGGCATATTCGGCTCGATGATTGACAGCAAACAGGTGCGCAAGCTGCCCTTGAGCTGGCTGCTGGTCCTCCTGGCGGCCTACCTGGCGGTGATCGGGCCGCTGGACCAATACTGGCTCAAGAAGATGAACCGCCAGATGCTCACCTGGGTGACGTTCCCGGTTTATGTCGCCGCCTTTTCAGGCCTGATTTATTGGATCGGCTTTCATCTGCGCGCCGGCGAATTGGAATGGAACGAATTGAACGTGGTGGATGTTCTGCAAGACCTCCAGCCGGGCGTTCCCAGCGCCGTCCTCCGCGGGGAAACTTATGTTTCCATTTATTCCCCCGTCAACGCGGATTACGAACTGGGGAGCGCCCAGCTCTACGCCACTTTGCGCGGCGAATACGGCGGCAACTACGGCGGCGCCTCGGAAAACACCGGCGCCGCCATCGTGCAAACGGGCAACTGGTTCGACGCCCAGGCCCGCGTGCCCGTCTGGACCAGCCAGCTTTACGTCAGCGACTGGCTCCAACGGGCCGAACCGGCGCCGCTGGCCATGACCGTCACCCCCCAGGGCGCCGGCTGGAGCGTGACCATTGAAAACAAGAGTGATCACGCCCTGCCCCAGGCCCGCCTGGTGCTGGGCCAGCGCATTTATACCCTGCCCGCGCTGCCGCCGCTCCAGAGCAAGACCTTCCCCCTCAACACCGGCGACGGCACGCCGCTGGACAGTTTCGTCAACGAATTCCTGCCTTCTTTCCAAACTGCGGTCAATTCCCGGCGCAGCAATTTTGGCAACAACGCCGTCGCCATAAGCGATGTCGCCGGCGGCGCGATGGCCGTCTCTTTTCTCGGCAAGATCCGCGCGCCGCAGGGCGGCTGGAACAGTTTCGAGGTCTTTCGCAGCCTGGACCTCAGCCGTTATGCCGGGGCGGACCACGCCATCCTGCTGGCCTGGGACCCGGGCCATTCGCCGGCGCCCTCCCTCAACCGTTTTACGGTGACACGAACCCATCGCGACACCCTGCTGCGGCTCGTCGCCACTGTCAAATAAATGGAAAACCACTTCCCTCCACCTTGAACCCGCCAAACCCCATGGACGCTCCGCCCATCCCGGCCGTCGCCATCACCGGCCTGACCCGCCTTTACGGCAACATCACCGCGCTCAACAACCTGGACTTGACCATTAACCCGGGCGATTTGTTCGGCTTCATCGGCTCCAACGGCGCGGGCAAAACGACCACCCTCCGCATTCTCGCCACCTTCCTTGCCCCTTCCGCCGGCACCGCCAAAATCCTTGGCTGGGATGTGGTGCGCGAGGCGGATGCCGTGCGGCACGTCATCGGTTACATGCCCGATTTCTTCGGCGTGTACAAGGACATGGAGGTGACGGAATACCTGGATTTCTTCGGCGCGTGCTACAAAATCCCGACGGTCCAGCGCGAAAAAACCGTGGCCGACGTGCTGGAACTTGTCGGCTTGACAGAGAAGAAGGGCGCGATCATCGGCGCCTTGAGCCGTGGCATGCAGCAGCGGCTGGGCCTGGCCCGCGTCTTGATTCACGACCCCAAGCTCCTGCTGCTGGACGAACCGGCCAGCGGCCTGGACCCGCGCGCGCGCATCGAAATGATGGCCATTCTCCAGGAACTCCAGCGCTTGGGCAAGACCATCATCATTTCCTCCCACATCCTGAGCGAACTGCAAACCCTGTGCAATCGGGTGGCCATCATCGAAAAGGGCAAGTTGATCTACAGCGGCCCCGTCCAGGGCGTGCGCGAACAGATGGCCTCCGGCCTGACCTATTGGGTCCTCCCGCAAGGCGACCCCGCCCCGGCCATCGCCGCGTTGAAAGCCATCCCGGCGGTTGCCGATGCCGTCGCCGTGGACGGCCAGGTCAAAGTCACCTTCGCCAACCCGGAATCTGTGGACCCTTCCATACTGGCCGTGACCCTCGTGCAGGGCGGCGTGAAATTCACCGGTTTGTGGGAGGACGAACTGGGCCTGGAGGAAGTCTTCCTCCGCGTCACCCGCGGCGAAACACAGTGAACCGTCTGCGGTAGGGCGGCGCTGCCGCGCCGCCTCATTCTTGGCAGTGTTGTCGGCTACAGTTTAACTTGAACCGCTCTCGGTTACAGAATCTCCGTCAGAGTCTCGCCAATTACCCGCCCAAGGAGGGGTGGAACAGCATTGCCAATTTGCTTGACGATTTGAGAACGATTCCCGGCAAATACGAAATCATCATCGAAGGACTGTAATCTCGCGCCTTCCCTTGGTGTCAACGCCCTGTCGCAAATGGGATGTATGCAACGGTTTGACGCGGGATGCACGAAATTGACTGTGATGGTGACGGAGGGCATGTAAGGATCCAGCCGTGAATAACAGGAACTAAAACCGCTGGATATTAGGTGGGCTGGGATGCAGGAAATGTTTCGCCCTGAGTGCTTGATGATTTCCAGCATTTTCGGGGTGTGAGTTGTCGCGCCGTGAAGGGTCAACTTATTGGAGCCGTTGCGCCTTTCCTTTTGATAATCGGTTTCGGGCAGATTCGAGTATTCCTCAGCGCACTGGCCCGATCTGATCGGCGGCAAATCGCCGATAGCATCCATGACGGTGATGGCTTTTTTTAGGTTCAGTCTGGGGGAAAACAGATCTTTCTCAGGCAAGAACATCTTGGAATGGTCTTTGTGCCCTATGGTTGCGCCGTTTGAAAAATGGGTTGGTTTCGGGAAGACAATCCTGCCGCCTCTTTCGACGCCAATAAAAATGAGACGTTCCCGGCGCTGCGGGATTCCGAAATTGGCGGCGTTCAAAATCCTCCAGTCGCAGTCGTACCCCAAAGCCGTAAAGCAATCGTGCATTTGGCAGATGGTTTGCCCTCCCATGTGGGTCGAGAGTCCAACCACATTTTCGAGTGCGAAGATCTTGGGTCGAAAGTAGTTGACGAAATTCGCGAATTGCTCAAATAACGTGTTGCGCGGGTCATCCTCAGTACAGGAACGAAATGGGCGAATTGATGTGAATCCCTGGCATGGCGGACCCCCGATGATCAAATCCAATTGAGCACGCTTTAGGCGGAGTTTTTCCATCAAGTCTTTGCAATGCACTTTCCGAATATCTCCTTGCAGGGCAATTGCTGATGGGTGGTTTATCGCGAACGTCTTCACCGACATCGGTAAAAGGTCTATGCCGAACACGATTTCGTAAGGTTTATTACAGGCGTTCTCGAAACCCTTAGAGAAACCGCCTGTGCCACAAAACAGGTCAAATATTTTTGCTTTCACCGGTGGAGACAATAGTCTCATAGCCTTTTGGTTGTCAATGGCAAATAATCCGGTCCCGTGGAAGAAAAACAGGCCGATAAAATAGTGATGTCCCTCATCGAGGTCATCAGCCAATACAGACAGGCGCAAGGCCTGACGTATGAGCAACTTGCCGACAAGGCTGGAATCCACAGGACGACGATCGGGCTTTTGGAGCGGAACGAACGAAGCCCAACCGTCCATGTTGCCCTTCAATTGGCATCTGCTCTTGGGGTGGAACTTTCGGAAATCTTGTCGCGGGCGGAGACCATCGCCAGTGGAAGAACGCCAGGAGTGGAACAGAGCGTCAAGGCCCGTCTTGTTCAGAGGCAGCATTTTCACAACGAGAGGCTTCTGGCGGAGTTGACGGGGCTTAGTATTGATTGCATAAAGAACGCCCTTCAAAACAGTTATCAGGTTCTGGACACTATTGATTTCCAATTGGCCGCCCACAATACGCCTCCTATTGCAAAGCTCGTTGAATTGGCGAACATTTCTTCCATGATCGGCAACCTAGTGCAATGTTCTTTTCCCCGTGTACCCAAGACAAAGAACATTGTATAGTCGATAGCTGTCGAGTTGGTTTACATACAGCGGGACGTACATTACGCGACGAGACGTCGCTATGTTCTGGTAAGACAGACGGGAAGATAGAGGACGAGGAAGTAGGAGAATAAGGGTAGGAGGCAAGTTATGGTACGTACGTACGTATACCCGAAAGAAGAAGATGTCAAGGGTAAAAAAATAAATATTGCATGGAGGCGTAGGGGGGCTATGGTGAAAGGGTGATAACACAAAAACAAAAACCTTATTTAAGGGCAATGGGGAAGTCAGTGCGGGAGCAAAGGATGGCAAAAAAGTGGTCGCAGGCAAGGTTTGCGGAGAAAGCACAGTGTTCAGTCGAGTTCGTAAGTTTGGTGGAGAGGGCCCAGTGTGGGCCATCGTTGGAAACAATGTGCAGGTGGGCAAGGGTGTTCGGCGTGACGGCGAGCCAGTTATTGGAGGGGGTAGGGCCGTGAGACGAGGGCAGGGAGAGGGCCACCAAGAGCCATAATGGGGTTGTGGACGATTTGGGGAGGGGTTGTGGGGGGAAGGCAGCGGGGCGAAGAGAAAAGCTGTCACGGTGTAAATGAAGGGTAGCGGGGGGCGGAAAGAGTTTTACGAGGTAAAGTAGCGGGGTAACGGTGTACCAGGGGTATTTCCCGAGGGGCAAGGCAGGCAGCGCCTAGTCGCTCGCAAGCTCGCTTGGTAGGCGCAAGGCATCCGGAGAAGATAGTCGCCCAGTCGCTTTCGCTTTGTGGGCGGGGGAGGGCGCTGTATGTAAACCAGCTCGCCAGCCCCGGCCAGAGCTACCGCTTGGGCCGGGTCGGCGGCGAAAACCACGACGTCAAGGGTGGCAGGAGGTCACGGGTGGTAGCGGACATTGGAGTACGTCCGTCCATCGGGGGCGCCGCCTGCTTGGGGGGCAAATCGCGACATGTTCAAACGGTCTTTACAAGAGAAACCGCCCCCACACGTACCCTGACCTTTTGCCGATACCGCCGCACAACCTGAACATCGAAATCAAGGTCGCCCTCGATACCAACATGGCCAAGGGGCATCTGCCGAAATCTGGCACTTGCATGACGTTCCGTTACGTCTTGGGCGACAAGAATGGGAAGTATGTTCGAGGCAAGGAGAACCGGGGCGATACAGCGCTTGTCTGGGAGGGCAGAGTGGGGCGGTTGGAAACTGGCGATTTTTCGTGCAGCAATACGGCGGGCGACTCAGGAAAAACGGCAGTCATAAAAACCGATGCTTTCGAGGCCATGACAGTTTTCTACTATGTTCCCGATTACCTGCCCTACGGGCCCTCCAGGGGCTCAAAATACCCCGGAATGGCTGCGACCCTGCTTTAGCCCGCCATCTGTTCGGGAATTCCGCATTTTCCGGTTGACGGGACCAGCATTAAATGCTAACTTGAGATAGTGAACATGGCAATGCCAAAATGGGCGGGCGGAAACCGGGGGTGCGGGAGAGAATTCTTCTCCGTCCTGGCAGGCAGAGCTGCCGCTCTGCCCTGAATTCCCGGGCGGCTCCCGATTCAGAATCGGGACGCCCTGCCGAACAGAAGGAGAATTCCGTCCTGCTCCCGGGAACCGGGCCGGAGCGGAAGAGCTTCATGGCCGTTCCCGGGGAAGGGGTCTGCCAGTATGTCTCACACGCGGGTCGTCCCGGCTTGTCGAAACGGGACAAAATGTTCCACAAGAACCCCGGATCTTTCACTTTTTCACCATGCTTAATTTGGCCTTTGCCGTCCCCCGAAATCCCCCTTAATCCAAGCTGTTGAAAACGCCTTTGGCGGGACAAAATGGCGCAGTAAGATGGCTGGCGGGCTGCCAAACGCCGTATGCGAGAGGGGGACGCCCGGGAATGCCGCTACACAAGGGACCGGGCGAAATTCTCAATGCGGGCCAGGCCCTTTTCCAAATTCTCCATGCTCGTCGCGTAGCTGATACGCACGTAGTCGTCCGCTCCAAAAGCTATCCCCGGCACGACCGCCACTTTTTCCCGCTCCAAAAGCTGGGCGCAAAATTCCATGGACTTGAGCTTCAGCCCGGAAATGTTCGGGAAGAGATAGAACGCGCCCTTGGCGTTGACGCACGCCACGCGGGGGATGCTGTTGAGCTTCTTCCACGCGAAAGCCCGCCGGCGCGCGAACTCGGCCAGCCAGACGGGCAGATGATCCTGCGGTCCGTTCAAGGCCGCCACCGCTCCCTTCTGCGCGAAGGAGGTGGGGTTGCTCGTGCTGTGGCTCTGGATCGCGTCAATCGCCCTGGCTATCGGTTCCGGCGCGGCCGTGATCCCAATCCGCCAGCCGGTCATCGAATAAGCCTTCGCCAGCCCGTGAACGATGATGGTGTGTTCATAGTGCCGCGGCGAAAAGCCCGCCACGCTCACATGTTCCGCCCCGTCATAGACCAGCTTCTCGTAAATCTCGTCGCTCATAATGAGCACGTCGTTCTCGACGCAGACATCCCCCAGCGCCTCGATTTCCTCGCGCGTGTAGAGCGAGCCGGTCGGGTTGCTGGGCGAGTTGAGGATGAAGAGCCGCGTGCGCGGCGTGATGGCCTTGCGCAGTTGCTCCGGCGTGGTCTTGAATTCCGTCTCGTCGGAAGTCTGGAGGATGACGGGCGTTCCCTGCGCCAGACGCACCATTTCGGGATAACTCAGCCAATACGGCGCGGGGATGATGACTTCATCGCCCGGATTGCACAACGCCAGGATCACATTGCAGCAGGAATGTTTGCCGCCGCACGAAATGATGATTTGCGACGGCTTGTAAGTCAGGCCGTTGTCGCGTTTGAATTTGTTCGCCGCCGCCTGGCGCAACTCCGGGATGCCGCTGCTGGGGGTGTACTTGGTGAAGCCGTCGTTGAGCGCCTTGATGGCCGCATCCACGATGTGCCGCGGCGTGGCGAAGTCCGGCTCGCCGGCTCCGAAGCCGACCACATCCAGGCCTTCCGCCTTCATTTGTTTGGCCTTGGCGTCCACGGCCAGGGTGATGGAGGGGGTGAGCGAGGCGGCGCGAATGGAGATTTTGTAATTCATAACAGCAACCAACAAATAACACTCCGCCGCCGGAGTGCAAGCGGGAAGTGCGCCCGGCGGCAAGCGGGGTGCAGGACAAGAACTTAGGTAGGGACAGCGCGCCGCGCTGTCCGCGCCGCGTCCAGCGGCGCACCAGATCGCCACTCGGACGCCTCGGCGAGGCGTCCCTACCTGAATAGTTACCCAACTTCTTTGTCCTGCACCCCGGCAAGTGCGCCCGGCGGAGCGCGCCGGGGCGAATCCCGTCAAAATGCGTTTGTGCAGTCAACTGTGATAATTCGCATGGCGCTTCCCACCCGCAGATAATCGGGCATTTGCCCGGCGGGGATAGGTTGGGCATTGCCGGGAGGGGCCGAAGCGGTCATGGGGACGTGCCACTTCCAGTGTTCCACATGCCCGTCGGCGAACGAGAGATTGGCCCCCTGGGAATGGCGGTTGGAGGGCATGTCCCACCACCAGTTCTTATACATATTGTAACATCCCGGACAAGGAAATCCGAACTGATCGTCTTCCAGTGTCACCTCGTTCTCATCTATGAAAACAAAGAGCTGGGAAGGAGGAGGATTGGTGATCGAAGAAAAGTCGCTAAAACACGGCTGCACGGCGTCCACCGGAGCCGGAGGAAGATACTCAGTATTGGTTGTCAAACCATACGAGTTCACCGACTGGCTCATATTATAGCTTCGGGTTCGAAGCTGCGCCAGCAGGTTTCCATCGGCATCTTCGATGGTGGAGCGATCGGACGGACAATGGTAAATCATCGCGGAGGTGTTGTAAGGGTAGAGCAGCCCTGTCTGGATGTTCGAGACGGTGGTATCGGTCCGCGCGTCACCGTCGCACCACGATGTCTGCTCGAAATCCCGGGCGCTCGCGCCGCCGCTTCCCTCGGTGGCAATCCAGTCGTTGGGCACGAAAACACCCGCGTAATCCTCCGCGTACATCACCCAGCAAAGCTGCAACTGCCTCAAATTGCTCAGGCAGTTGACGTTTCGGGCCGCCTCCTTGGCCCGGCTCAAACTGGGCAGCAACATCGCCGCCAGAATCACCATCACCGCGATGACCGCCAGCAGTTCCATCAACGTAAAAGCCGGCCCCCGGCGTTCCGCCGCGTGCCGCAACCATCCCGAACCGGAACTGGATCTGCGATTTTTCACTGCGCGTCTCTTACAACTTCTTAGACTACGCTAATCCTCTGAATAAGTCCAGCAAAATTGCAGCGCCTCCTCTTTGCCACAGGGCCGCTCTAAAGTCCGGATCCGTGTCCTGCGCGCCGTAGCGGCTTTCGGCAGAAAGCCGCCAAAATTCCATGTCCCCCAGCGTTTGGCGGTGCCGGAAGATGGCGGCGGATTGCCATCCGCCGCTACGATTGTTTTGGCCCGTAGCGGCTTTCGGCAGAAAGCCGCTGAAATTCCCCGCCCCTCGTGGTTGGGCGGCGACTTTAGAGCGGCCCTGTCTTTGCCATTGCGATTGCGCCGCTTTGGCGTAACCTGTTTTCCGCATGTTTAACGCCAGCGAATTGTTTGATTTGAGCCAGACGGAGCACGCGGAGATTTTTTCCGGCTGCCAGTATGCCTGGGAGGCACTGCCCAAAATTGCCGCTTTTCTGGAATCCCGCGTCCGCCCCGCCCTCCATAACCGTTGCGAAGGCCGCGCGTTCATTGGCGAAAAGGTCTTCATCGGCGCGGGCACGGTGGTCGAAGACGGCGCGATGATCAAAGGGCCGGCCATCATCGGAAAGAATTGCCGCATCCGGCACAACGCCTATCTGAGAGAAAACGTCCTCATCGGCGACGACTGCGTGGTGGGCAATTCCACCGAGGTGAAGAACTCGCTCTTTTTCAATCATGCGCAGGCCCCGCATTTCAATTATGTCGGCGACTCCATCCTCGGCCACAAAGCCCATCTGGGCGCCGGCGCCATCCTGTCCAATTTCAAATTGCTGGACGAAAACATCACCGTGGAAATCAACGGCGCGCCTTTCGACACCGGCCTGCGCAAATTTGGCGCGCTGCTCGGCGACCGCTCCGAAATCGGCTGCAACTCCGTCCTCAGCCCCGGCAGCATCATCGGGCGCGCCTCGGTCATCTATCCCAGCGTGGCCTGGCGCGGCATTCTCCCGCACGCCATGATAGTCAAGAATCGCGCCGCGCAGGAAGTGGCGCCGCGGCGCCTGCGGGGATCGTGAGGCCCGCGTGGTGAACAGCGTCTCCGACAGTCCGCAGAGCAAGAACGGCCATGATCTGGCGGCCCAGGTCGCGCGGATCTTTGCGCCGGGTGGAATTCTGTCCAAGTCCAGGAATTTCGAGTACCGCCCGCAGCAACAAAAGATGGCCGTGGCCGTGGCCCAGGCCCTGGAGCGCCGCGAGCATCTGGTGGTGGAAGCCGGCACGGGCGTCGGCAAGAGCCTGGCTTACTTGATCCCGTCCATTTTGTTCGCCGTGGCGGCCCGGAAAAAGGCTGTCATCTCCACCAACACCATCAATTTGCAGGAGCAGCTCATCGAAAAGGACCTCCCGATGCTGGCGGGCATCATGCCGGTAAAATTCGACTTTACCATGTTGAAGGGCCGCCAGAACTATCTTTGCACCCATCGCCTGGCCCGCACCCTGTCCCAGGCGGGCAAACTGTTTGACTCGTCCGAGGAGCGGGAATTGCAACGCATCCACGAGTGGTCGAAGAAAACCAGCGACGGCAGCCTGTCGGATTTTGATGTGGAGCCGGACGGGAAAGTCTGGCAGCAGGTCTGCTCCGAGCGCGGCCTCTGCTCGCCGAAACTGTGCGGCTTTCAATCCGATTTCGTGAAGGCCGGCGGGGCGCCGTGTTTCTATCAGCGCGCGCGGAGCCGGGTTCTGGCGTCCGACGTGCTGGTGCTCAACCACACGCTGTTCTTCATGCAGTTGGGCCTGGCGCCGGAGGAACCGGGCGCCGGACTGCTCTTCAAGAACGATTTTGTTATATTTGACGAAGCGCACACCGTCGAGCGCGTCGCCTCGCGCCACATCGGGTTGAGCGTTTCCAGCGCCCAACTGCGCTACAGCCTCCAGCGCCTTTGGAATCCCACAACCCAAAAAGGCCTTCTCACCCTCCTGCGCAAAGGCCGCGCCGCCGGCCTGGTCGAGCAGACGATGGGCGAAGGTGAAAAGTTCTACGCCGCCATCGAGCAGGAATGCGAGCGCCTCTTCCAACGGCGCACCCGCGAAGCCGGAACGGCGCGCGCCTGGAGCGAACTGCGCATCCGCCAGCCCGGCCTGGTCCCGGACAACCTCACGCTGCCGATGCAGAACTTGCGCGAGGAGATCGCGGAGATGATCAAGCTGGCCGGCGACAAAGACACCGCCCAGGAATTGACCGAGCGCAACCGGCACCTGGGCGAATTGCGCGACGGCCTGGCGGGTTTCCTAAACCAGAGCGCGGAGCGGCACGTCTATTGGGTGGAGCGCGCCGGCAAGGGGCGGCAAAACCTGACCCTCAACGCCGCGCCGATCAATGTCGCCGAATTCCTGCGCCGGCGCCTCTTCGGCGCCGACACCTCCGTCATCATGACCAGCGCCACCCTGGCAACCCGTCAAGAAAATCAGCCCGTCCCTCCCCCTGTAGCGGCGGTCTATGACCGCCGCACTATTCCCCAAACCGCCCCCGCCCCGCAGGCAATTTCAGCGCCTCAGCAGAAGCTTCGCCCTGCCGGGCAAACCGCAGCCGTCCCGCGCGCGAAAGTTCCCTCCGCCGACCCGCCTCCCGCCGGTCTCGTTTATTTCTCCAGCCAAGTCGGTGCGGAAAAGGCCGCCCAGTTGCAAGCCGGCTCGCCCTTTGACTACGAGCGGCAAATGAAAATCTTCATCGCCGGGAAAATGCCCGACCCGCGCGCGCCGGAATATCAGGCCAGCCTCATCCATTGGATCGAGCACTTCATCCGCATGACCCACGGCAAGGCCTTCGTCCTGTTCACCAATTTCAAGCTCATGCTCGAAGTGGGGGAGCGCATGGAACCGTTCTTCGACGGGCTGGGCCTGGAATGTTTTGTGCAGGGCACCGGCACCCCGCGCTCGCTCATGCTGGAAAAATTCAAAAGGGATATTGACTCCGTCCTGTTTGGGGCCGACAGCTTTTGGCAGGGCGTGGATGTGCCGGGCGAAGCCTTGTCCAACGTCATCATCACCCGCCTGCCCTTCGCGGTGCCCGACCATCCGCTGGTGGAAGCGCGCATCGAAGCCATCGAAGCCCGCGGCGGCAACCCCTTCATGGAATTCTCCCTGCCCGAAGCCATCCTGAGATTCCGCCAGGGCGTGGGCCGTTTGATCCGGTCCAAGACCGACACCGGCGTTGTGGCTGTGCTTGACAACCGGGTCCTGACCAAGCGGTACGGCCAGGCCTTCCTCGACGCCGCCCCCAAATGCCCCGTGGAAATTGTCTAGTCTTCGGTAGGGCGGCGCTGCTGCGCCGCCCAAGAATTCATGGTAGGGCGAGGCTCCAGCCGAGCCGTCTCGGTGTGGGGAGGCTCCGCAGGAGCGTCGCCCTACCGTGCCCGACTGACGGGGGTGCAGGACAAAAATCTTCGACATCTTGGTAGGGCAGAGCTGCTGCTCTGCCCTGAGTTCTTGGGCGGCGCAGCAGCGCCGCCCTACCGGAGAAACGAAGAATTTTGTCCTGCACCCGACTGACGGTTCACAGAAAAAGTGTACTTGTCATTCGGCGGGAGGCGGCGCATCCTCGGCCCATGCCAGAGATTGCCAAATTTATTCAACATGGGTCCGCGAAGATAACGCCGAAAATCCTGAAGGGCGTTCACAAACGGCTGCCGTTTCTCAAACTCAAATTCACCGAGTTTGAAGACGACGCCTTTCCCCACCTGAGCGAACAACTGGAGTTTCTGGCCGATGTGGTGGAGGACTTCGCCGAAGGGGTGGAGGAGGATCTGCCTTATTCCACCGTCGTGGCCGCGACTTTTGCGCTCATCTATGCCGACCGTCAGGTGGAGATCATCCCCGACGCTCTCCCCGCGCCCGGCTTTGCCGACGACTCCGCCGTGGTCCGCTCCGTCCTCATCGCCCACGAAAACGTGCTGGCCGCCTACGCCGGCCGGCACCAGATGAACTGGGATGCCGTGTCAATAAAACCTTGAAACGGGTGCAGGCCAAAAAATCCGGAGCACCCGCTTGCAGCCGGCTTTCAGCGGGATTTTTCAGGGAAAGCCTGAAGGAAGATGCCCCAGCTTATGGAGGTCAAAAATGAACCGTTCCGGCTCGATTTTCCAGCTTGCGAGGGGTCAGTCCTCGGAATCGCGTATTCAGCGGAGAGGGCGCGATTTTGGAGGGGCTGAAGCGGATAAAACAAAAGCAGAAAGCAGTAAGTGGCGCAACGGGGCGATTTCGGAGAGGGTGAGGTGGGTAGCACCCCCGATTGCACGGGAAGCTTTAACGCAAAGGCCCAAGGGCGCAGCGCGGCCAGGAGCAATCAAAGGAATTGAACCACGGATTTCACGGATTTCACGGACTCAGAATTCTCGCTCCGCGCCGCCACCGGAACACAATTTCAACAGAAGCCAACGAAGGCAACAAAGTCCCGATTCTGTATCGGGATTCCTTCGTTATCTTCGTTTGCTTCTGTTCAAACGAAATCCGTGTTATCCGTGCCATCCGTGGTAAAATCCGGATCGGGATCGTCTTTGCGACTTTGCGACTTGGCGGCTTTGCGTTGAAAGGGCTTTTTTTAGGGATTTTGGAACAGGAGCAAACGGAGGAAACAGAGAATGGAAAGAGATAATGTCAAATAAACTCCGTTTTCTCTGTTTTCTCCTGTTCAGACTATTCCCCGGACGCCTCGGCGAGGCGTCCCTAC
>Ga0182027_10002734_pt1 | contig 28305 bp, 26 predicted proteins | sample 712E1DmetaG_FD_121300 | JGI IMG/M metagenome (GOLD analysis project Ga0182027, IMG submission 121300) | Permafrost microbial communities from Stordalen Mire, Sweden - 712E1D metaG (Illumina Assembly) | ecosystem: Environmental > Terrestrial > Soil > Wetlands > Permafrost | place: Sweden...
GATGATGCGGGCAATGGCATACAGGTCGCGTCCCTTCGGGACAAGGCGCGTGGTACCCAACACAGAGCCGCCGCGTGCAGTCCAGCCGCTGACGCTCATCCAGCTCATTTCCTCCACATCGCCACTGATCAAACCCTCAAACCCATTATGAACTCCGAGCATGACATGGCCCATATCCAGCCCGAGGCGGATGGCCGCGCGCCCGGCCGTATTCATACCCGGCGCGGGCGCGCCGGCATTCAGGACTGCAATGCGAAAGCGCTTCATGGATGGATTGGCCGGGTGAGGCAGGGCACGCACCATGGTCTTGAAGGTATTGAAAGCATCCTTGAACGAGGAGCTGCGCAGAGATATGGCGCGTTCGAAATCCTTGGCGCTGATCGCTTCGGCGACCTCCTGGGATCTGCGGACACTTTCCATCAAGGGCAGGTGCGTCATGCGATTGTTGCGAATACCGATCACCACCGGCTCATCCTCAGGTCTGGCAGCCAGAATGGTATTTACGGCCTCATGGCCCATCAACGTACTGAGGGTGCGGTCGAAGGCGCTGGGATGTCCACCGCGCTGGACGTGTCCCAGTACGGTGACGCGGACTTCCTCCCCCAGTTTTTCCTCCAACACGCGTTCAACATCACTGCTGCCGATGTGATTGCCATTCCGGTCGCAAGCGCCCTCCGCAAGAATCACAATACTGTCGCGGCGGCCAGCTTTGCGCCCGGCTTTGAGGCGTTCAACCAGCATATCCTCCCAATTCTCCACATCCGGGGGCGCTTCAGGGATCAGAACCCAGTCGGCACCGCAGGCGAGGGCGCCCATCAAGGCGAGATAACCGCAATTGCGTCCCATCACTTTGACAACAAAGGTACGCTGGTGGCTGGCGGCCGTACTCGTGATGGCATCCACCGCCTCGGTAATGCGATGGAGAGCCGAATCGGCCCCGATGGTCATATCCGTGCCGGAGAAATCGTTGTCTATTGAACCCACCAAACCGACAATAGAGAAGTTCGGGTAAGCTGCGGCTTGCTCCAGGTTGATCTCACCGAGTTTCACGAGTTCGGATATCAGGGAGGGCCATTCCTGGCGGAAAACATTGGCGCCTGTGAGCGAGCCGTCACCGCCGATGATAATCAGTCCATCAATGCCCGCCTTGACCAGATTCTTTGCCGCCTGTCTGCGGCCCTCGCGCGAACGGAAGGCCTCGCTGCGCGCCGAGCCGATGATCGTGCCGCCCATTTGAATGATCCCGCCGACCGAATCCCAATCCATCTTACGGATGTAGTCACTATCATTCACAAGTCCCTGATAGCCTTCATAAATCGCGTATATCTCCGCGCCTCTATCCAGCGCGGTACGAACCACAGCGCGCACCGCGGCGTTCATACCCTGTGCGTCGCCGCCGCTGGTCAGTATTCCAATTCGTTTTGTCATATTTTGCCTGTCATACTAAATTCGTTTTAACAATTGAATTTTACTGTACTTCGATACTAATGTCACGTTTTGTTAAGAGGTCTGGCAAGTCCTAAAAGTCTAACAAGTCTTACAGGTCTGACAAGTCTTACAGGTCTGACAAGTCAGGAAAAGGGAAAGGCAAGAGGTGAGAAGTGAGAAGGAATGGTCAATCATGTTCGCAACGAAGCAACATATATCGTCAGGGTATTTTGGGAGCAATCAAAGTATGCAACTCGTATACCGATCCAACGGGGCTGATCCCGCAAACGCTGGCATCGCAGATGAAATTGATCCGGCAGGAAGATTTTTGGGGAGTCCAGGTTCAATTTTATGGGACTCCGTGAGAAAGTGTTCTGAAATTCCTTTCTAGCCACAGATGAACACAGATAAACGCAGATTATTGATAAGAACTGGTTCAAAAATGCTCTTCCTGTATGTTTATCGGCGATGAATTGGATTTAAGAAATACTCTCTGAGGATGCTCTCGGCGGCCTGAACAAGGTGTATTTTTCAGGTAATCTCTATTACCAAGAGGTAACTACATACTTGACACGCAAACCCTGTTTTTCGTATAGAAAATCATTTCAAAGAGGATGACGGTTAATTTTAATAATCTGTGGAAATAAATGCCAGAAATTGTTTTCCCACCTCAGATATGGCGATACGTGGAAGACCATCTTCTGTATCTTCAGTGATAAAGACCTTCGCCTCGTATAGTCCAACAAAATTCTCAATGTATTGACTTATGTCAATCAAACCGTGACCTTGAAGTTCAAGACACATCATTTTGAACACATCTCGTGTTAGAGAAGGTGTAAAACTACTGCATAGGAGTTGATAAAGACTCTCATAGGATTTCAAACTTTTAATATCGCTATATCGATCTCTAATAGTTCTAAGTAAAACCATATGAGACGGGGAAAGTTCGTCAACATACCTTACAAATGCTAACTGAAGATCATTTTCAATATTTGCCCCGTTGCCTGCATTTAAAACACAATTTGCTAATGAGCGCATCTTTTCTTCGCGATGATTTCTAATGGCAACATATGTCGCTTGAATCACTACAGATACAAACGCATCGTTGTTTCTAAGTTCATCTAATGTTAATCCTTTACTTGATAGTAATTCCTCTATAACTTCGGATACTTCTTGCATCCAAGCAAATTGTCTTTTCTCAAGGGGAGGCGTGACAAATTTCCGAAACAGTTCTGGTGCTCCGGGAATGAAAGAGAGCACGCTGTCCGCTACTAAATATACAGTATCTCCAGTAGAAGGTTTAGGAGGCATTAACTTCTTATTTTTTGCCATCAGTCGTTTCTTCTTTTGGTATTCAGAATGACACGCATCAATTCCGGTAGAGCATCCAAGCCATGTGTTTGAACCTGTTCCAATAGTTCGGCGGGTAAGGTAAAATCATCGCGGTAGGTCATGTGCTTCTCTTTTTTGGTGTCGTAACCGCAAGGATAACACCTAACCTACTTTCTCTTCAATTTTATAGAAACTATCTTACACTATTGGCGTTTTTGTTCGCGTTGCATCATTCTAACTCACGGAATAAGTTGAACATCCTCAATGTCAATATACAGTGCAAGAAATTCAGTGACGCTAGATATTCTTCCCGTGAAATGGATAGTTTCTCCCTTAGAAAGGTTGGCAGCGTCATTCTGCGAAACACCTTTCAAATGTACGAGGCTCAATAACGTTCCAGGTATGTTTACTTCAATAGTCCCATCAGATTGTACGTCAAAAATTTCCCCAGACCAGTTCACCCATTTACCGGTGGATTGGCCCACGAAATCCTTTTTCTGCAAATCGGTTAAGCTATCATACTTGGCTACGAACTGTGACAAATCCATTCCCAACATGGGCTTTAGCGTAGGAGACGGCACAATAATTATCGCACTGGTCGTCGTAATTACTTGAGATGATGAAGTTTTGCTACCGATGGGATCGACAACTGCGAGTATTGACGCGCAAAGGCAGATAGCAAAAACGGCTATCGCAGCTATTAGCCACGCTGGTAGTCTGTTCTTTTTTGGTGCTACCGGTGCTTGGGCAGTACCAACAGGGGCAAGGCTTCTTCCGCAGTACCTACAGACTATCGCCTCATCCTGAATCTCTTCGGCGCAATACGGACATTTTTTCATAGCGACCTCTTTTCGCTCGAAGCTGAAAATTACCCAACAACTAAGATTATAGCATGGCTAGTTATCGCTGGTCAGTTTCGTTTGTCACCGTATGAATGCGGGCGAATTTCGCCCGGTAACTATAGTCTTGATGCACCAAGGGCTTTTGCATATAATCCTTCTGTCTGTTTGTCAAATGCCTAATTTTAGAATGAGTCAAGATTGCATGAACGTGGGTTCTTTGCCTTTTCCGTCATAAAACATCTTGAAATTGAACACTTCCTCAACCCCTTCCCCGAAAAGCTCAACTTTTATAACGATGGGCGACTTTGTATACCCATCTGATATTCTATATCTAAAATCCTGATGTCTTTCTGCAATATAATCTTCAGTAATTTCCATCCCGCACATCCATAATGGGACATCATTGGGATCGTCCTTGAATTTCATTACTAAATATAAGGCTCTCGGCTTGCCGTTTGATAGCAAGTTAACCATTTCCGAATCTAGACCATTGTCCCCCAACCATCGCCCGCGTACTGATCCAATTACGTCGCCTCGCCAATTTGAGTAAGTGATTTTGGCTCGGACGTTCTTAGCGTCTACGGTTCTTGGATTGGGGTTATTGGAAAATTCCGCGACACTGAAAACCATATCGTCCGAAGGATCATAAATTCTTATAGCGCTAGGGTCCAGAAAAATATCTAAAGAACCAGGAATATTGTGCGGGAGTTGCTCAATGTTAACTTTCGGCAGTATTCTTTCGGCTGGCAATGATTGATTTATAACATTCCCCATAATATCTCTAGCCAGAACAGATTGACCCCCGCTTTCTGCTCGTGAATTCATTGAAATATGTTTGGCCTTGAATTTATCAAATTCTTTTTTGAATTCTTTTAATTCATTTTGCTTTTCCACAATTTTCTTATTGACATATTTGTTCGTACTTACCAAGATAGTAACAACAAATGCAATCAAAGCAATTGTTAACCACACCCAAAACGGAATCAGATTATAAAACTGATTCATAAATCTGCTCCGTTTGTTTTCGGGAATAATTCCGATGTACGTAAGCGCGGTTGGTATAATCGTGATAAGCCAATACCCGGCAGGCTTAATAAGAATTTCTCTGATGGATTCTGATTTGTCCATTTTGGCGCATCCTCTCCAACTCCCATTTTACCCCGCTGTGAGTAAAATATATAGTTACCTTGAAAATAATCTGTCTTGGTGTCAATAGGTTTATCGAGCTGGAATAGTGCAATCCGGAAAGATTATCTATGAGTGAATGTGCCTTGTCGCTTGGAGTACCAAACAATTTGCTTGGCGATTCCCTCACAGTGTTTTATAGAGCAGTAAGAGCGTCAAAACCGTTAGGATGATGGTGAACACAGCTATGACAACAGTAAGCCACACCAAGATTCTAGTAAGTTTGTCTATTGATTCTTGAGAAGAAAGGAGGGCGATTGCAAACACAGGTAAGTAAGCAACATAATTATAAGAAAATTCCGGCGCGCTAATGCCCTGATGGAAATCATTGAATTGTGTCAGCATGTCTCTCATCAGCTGGACATCTGCTTGGTCGAAACCAAGATATTTCTTGCTCAAAATTGGCATAATATCCTCCTAAACTTCGTGAGTTGAAGAATGGGTTAACTTACTCCCATTATCGCACTAATTGCAATTAAGATTAAGCCCCAGAATGCTTCATCGAAGTTTAGCGAGATTATCTACCGGTGAATGTGCTTGATGCGCTTGGAGCAGATCATCTTTATTCTACAACAAATTATCCATAGGGACGGCGCGTCGGTGTGCCTGTTCTGTGTCTTGGTTCGTTTGCTTCAAGTAACGCTAAAGGACAGCAATTCCTTCATGCCCCAAAAGCTTAGCAAGGGTAAAAATATCTGTACCGTTTCTTAGCATTGTCAAAGCATAGGCGCGCCGGAAAGAATGCAGGGCTGGCTCTTCCACATTGGCGATTTTTGACAGACGAGTAAGGATCGCCCGCAATCCATCATAACCCAATCTTTCAGCACCAAAACGAGGGTGAGTTATCCAAAGCGCTGAGCTACTATCAAGCCGATGGTTTTTATCACAGCCCAGGTTGTATTATAATAACCGCACCCACCGGGGCGGTGGCGGAATCGGCAGACGCAGTTGACTTAAAATCAACCGGTGGAAACACCTTGAGGGTTCAAGTCCCTCTCGCCCCATTCACTCATGTCATTGCAGACCTTTGGGAAGCAATCGGATTGGGCCAGGAGATTGCTCCGCGGCCTTCGGTGCCTCGTGGCACCGAAGCAGGCGATGGCGGCATACTTAGGCGACTCGTGTCGCCTAAGCGGACGATGTGCGCTCGAAACGCACTCGCCTAGTGAGGCCGCCTCGCCTAGTCGCAATGACATTTTTGCTAGAAAGGTCAAAATGTATTTTGATCGTCAAAAGCTGGAAGAACTGGAAGACAAAGCCCTTGCGCCCTACGGTGTACGCAGCAAGGACACCAAGGGCCGCGCCTACCTGGACGATGAGCCGGATTATCGCACCTCGTTCCAACGCGACCGCGACCGGATCATCCACACGACAGCTTTTCGCCGCCTCGAATACAAAACCCAGGTCTTCATTAACTACGAAGGGGATTACTTCCGGACACGGTTGACACACACCCTCGAAGTCACACAAATCGGGCGCACCATTGCGCGCGCGCTGGGTGCGAACGAAGATTTGGTTGAAGCCATTTGTCTCGCACACGACCTGGGCCACTCCCCTTTCGGCCACTCGGGTGAAGTGGCGCTGGCGCGCCTGATGAAGGATCACGGCGGTTTCGATCACAACAAACAATCCCTGCGCATCGTGACAGAACTCGAAGAACGCTATCCCGAATTCCCGGGGCTAAATCTCACCTGGGAAGTACGCGAAGGCATGGTCAAGCATGAATCGGAATATGATATATCGGATGCGCGCGATTATGACGCAACCTTGCGCGGCAACCTCGAAACACAGATCACAAATGTCGCCGATGAACTGGCGTATACGACGCACGACCTGGATGACGGCCTGCGTTCCGGGCTGATCTCGCCATCCCAGTTATCCGGCATTGCCCTGTGGGAAATCCTGTGTGCGACTTTCAACTGGCATGGCGCAATCCTCGAGGATCTGGAGCGACACCGCATGATCCGCCACCTGATCGGAATACTGGTCACGGATATGATCGAAGCGACCGACCAGCGCCTGAAAGAAAGCGCGGTCAAATCGCCGCTCGATATCCAGAAGCTCAAAACAAACGTGATCGGTTTCAGCGAAGAGGCGCAGCGCCGCAACCGCGAACTCAAGGATTTCCTGTACAAGAACATGTATAACCATTATCGAGTGGTCAGGATGGCGGTCAAGGCCGAACGGGTCATCACGGATTTGTTCAACGCCTATCAATCCGAACCGACGATGCTGCCCGAAAGCGCGCATAAGTTCATTGACAAACGCGGGCTGGAGCGTACAATATGCGACTATATTGCCGGGATGACCGACCGGTTTGCGATCGAAGAACACCAGAAACTATTCAACCCTTTGGAAAAGCCATAGAGGTATTTTATGCCCGAACCCACCTACCTAACCGCCGAAGGCGAGGCCAAACTTCAGGCCGAGCTGATCGAACTCAAAGGCCCGCGCCGCGCAGAACTCGCCAAGCGTTTGCGCTCGGCCATCCAGATGGGCGACCTATCGGAGAACGCAGATTACCACAAAGCCAAGGAAGACCAGGGCTTCCTCGAAGGCCGCATCCAGGAAATCGATTACCTGCTGCGGAATGCGGTGATCATCAAGAAAAACACTTCCAGGGATATCGTGAGCGTCGGCTCGCATGTGACCATCCAGGAAGGAAGCTTCCCGTCCGAAACATATCATATGGTTGGGGCAAAGGAAGCCGATCCGCGCCATGGAAGGATATCGAACGAATCACCGATTGGCCGCGCGCTGATGGAACACAAAGTCGGCGAGGTCGTTGAAGCGGAAACACCGGCCGGAAAGATCAAGCTCAAGATTTTGAAAATAGAATAACACCCACCACCATGCTCAATAAAAAAATTCCGTCCACATAATGGCGGAATTTTTTTATATAAACCGGGGTCACACGAGAATTGGTAAATGACTTTCGCAATACAGGTTAAGCCGGTTTGGTCTTTTGCCAGATGGCCAACTCCAGGGTAAGGCGCTCGAAGAAACTATTGGCAGGCAGGGCGCCGCTCCCATATTGCAAATCAACCACCTTGGCCAGCAATTGCAAGGTGGCGGTCTCAAGCATCACCTGCCTCTGCGGTTCCACCATGACCAGTTCACCCTTCGGTTCCAGCCGGGCACGGATGGTGCCGTCAGAATAGGCATGGGCGCTCATCAGAACCTTGGTGGCAGTTTTGATATCGTTCTTATCGAAGAGCCAGATCTCAAGAGCCGTGACTTTTTTCGGATCGCCCACACCGATGAGTTCCGAAACACTGACGCCGTATTCGCCCAGGAAGTCGCCGCCCGGGGTGTCAATGCTGAACGATTCATCGTATAGATCATCGCCCAAAACATAAGTGGTCATGTTTTGAGTAATGGGCGGGGCAACTCCCAAAGATTGAAAATCGGTCTTGCTCTTTTCGGCTTCGCGGTTCGCCTCGGTCATCTGCATGGTTGGGGTGACCTCGCCGGTGGAACGGTTGCGGAGCAGAGGCCGCAAAAAGATAAAGGCAGCGACGCCGACGACCAATAGAATGACAGCAATGGCGGCAAGCAAAACCACAAAACCCGGCAAAACACCGGAGGGTTTGGATGCAGGCAAAGATTTCTGCCAGGTTTGAATAACCTGATTATAGATAGTAATGACCCGCGGATCCATCCCCTTGGGATCCTTTTGTATTTTTTCAAATATCTGGCTTGCCGAAGGGCCAAGGTTAACCCAGCGCTGGACAGCCAGATTCGGATCCGCATTGACGCGGAAAGAGTCAATCGCCATGCGCAGGTAATCTTCCTGCAGATCGGAACGCAGTACAGCGGGGGTTGTATCAACCACCGTCACCGTGCTCCAGCCGATGGGGATGCCGATCAGGATTCCCAAAATAAGGGCAACCACTCCAACAACCAACGGCTTTTTGAAAAGAAGTTCAAGTAAGGATAACATGGATGCTCCTTCGAGCGAATCTATCTCAATTATACAGAATATCCTTCAAAAGGCAATCAGCAATTTAAGTCCGACAAGTCCGAAAAGTCTTACAGGTCGAAAAAGTCAAACAGGTCTGAAAAGTCGAACAGGTCTAACAAGTCTGAAAAGTCAAGCAGGTCTAAAAAGTCTAACAAGTCCAACAAGACGAAAAAGTCAAACAGGTCGAAAAAGTCTGAAAAGTCAAACAGGTCGAAAAAGTCTGAAAAGTCGGATCGGAGCTGTTCAAAAAGAAGGATGAGGACTTTTTGGACTGCTCCAAGTACATGATTTACCAATCAACCAAAGCGACTAAAGTCGCAACTACGTAAGGTGGGAGAGCAAGCAGGTCCTTATTCGGAGGCGGAGGCGGAGACAACATCCTCGAGCGGGAAACTTTCACTGCAATTGGTGCATTGTGCCTCGCGCTTGTTGGCGATCACCAGCAAGCCGCCACATTTGGGGCAGGGATTCGCCAGCGGCCTCTTCCAGGATGTAAAATCGCAAGCCGGATAATTGGCACAGCCATAAAACGTCCGGCCTTTGCGGGTCTTGCGCGCCACCAAATCACCGCCGTCTTTTGGACATTTCACGCCGATCTTCTCAAGCCAGGGTTCGGTGTAACGACATTTCGGGAAGTTCGCACACGAGATGAATTTCCCAAAGCGCCCATAACGGATGACCAGTTCACCGCCATCTTCAGGACAGATGCGCCCGGTGGGTTCAGGACCCGACTTGGTAACGGGCATTTCCGCCTGGGCCCTTTTTATATCTTCGGCAAATGGAGTGTAAAATTCGCGTATCACGTCGGGCCACTCCGCCTGGCCGGAAGCAATCATATCGAGGTCTTCCTCCATGTGGGCGGTAAATTTCAAATCAATGATATCCGGAAAATATTGCATCATTAAGTCGTTAACTTGAACCCCGACCTCGGTTGGCACCAAACGCTTCTGGAGACGCTCCACATAGCCGCGCTGTTGGATGGTCGAAATCGTGGGCGCATAGGTGGATGGACGCCCAATGCCATCCTCTTCCAGAGCCTGAACCAGCGAGGCTTCCGAATAGCGCGGTGGCGGCTGGGTAAAGTGTCCTTCGGGGATCAAGCGGACCAGATTCTGCGTTTGGCCCTCTGCCACACTGGCAGGAATCCTGACATTCTCCTCGTCCTCTTCCACTTTCACATCCTCGTTCTTGGCTTCTTCATAAACCACCAGGAAGCCGGGGAACTTAACCGCCGAGCCGGAAGCCCGCAACAGATATTCATGCACACCCGTTTTGCCGGTCACTTCAACCTGCAGCGTATCATACACGGCCGCCTCCATTTGTGAGGCGACAAAGCGCTGCCAGATCAAGTTATACAACTTGAACATGGCCGGCTCAAGGAACGATTTAACCTGCTCCGGTTCGCGCATGGCCGAAGTCGGACGGATGGCCTCATGCGCTTCCTGTGCGCCGAGGGTTTTTGTGCGGTATTGGGGCGGCTCGGGTGGCAGGAAATCCGCACCGTATTTGCCCATCACGAACTCGCGCGCTTCCTTTTGCGCGATCTCAGACACATTGGTCGAGTCAGTACGCATGTAGGTAATCAAGCCGGTGGCGCCGCCATTGCCAACTTCCTGTCCCTCATAAAGCCCCTGTGCCAAAGCCATGGTGCGCTTGGCGGTAAACCCAAGCTTGCGCGAAGCTTCCTGCTGTAACGTCGAAGTAGTGAAGGGTGCGGACGGTTTGCGCCGGCGTTCACTGCGCTTAACTTTCGTGATGGAATACGCGGCGGTTTCCATATCGATCAGCACCGGTTTGGTTGCCGCCTCATTTGGCAGTTCGGGATCCTTGTCGTCGATCTTTACAAGTTTCGTCACAAAAGCGGATTTCATCCCATCGGATTTGAATTCAGCGTGGATCGTCCAATATTCAACCGGTACGAAATCCTCGATCTCCTTCTCCCGGTCCGCAATCAGCCTGAGCGCCACCGATTGAACACGCCCGGCGGAAAGCCGGCTGCGCACCTTTTCCCAAAGAATAGGGCTGATACTGTAACCCACCAAACGATCCAGGATACGGCGCGCCTGTTGAGCATTGACCAAATCCATATCGATCTGACGCGGATTGGAAAAGGCCTCATGAATGGCCGGTTCGGTAATTTCATGGAAGGTCACACGTTTGGCCCTCGCCGGATCGATCTCGGCGGCTTCCATCAAATGCCATGAAATGGATTCGCCTTCGCGGTCGGGGTCGGTGGCCAGAAAAACCTCCTCCGATTTTCCCGCCAACTGTTTAAGTTCCTTGACCACTGCCTTCTTCTCGTTGGGCACACGATACTTCGGCTCGAAGTTATTTTCGATGTCCACCGATAATTGCGACTTCAAGAGATCGCGCACATGTCCCACCGAGGCCCTGACCGTATAACCGCGGCCGAGGAAACGCCCTACCGTTTTGGCCTTGGCAGGCGACTCAACAATTACCAATTTCCCTTCGCGCTTCTCTATTTTTTCCGGCCTGGGAGGCGGGATAAGACCTTCGTGAGCGGGCGTCCTGCCCATCCGATAAAGCTTCGTGCCACAAACCGGGCAAGACCCAAGGGTCACAGGCGAACCCTTTGCGTTAAACGCCGCAACAGGGTCCTTTATTTCTCTCTTGGTCTTGCACTTCATACAAAACGCTTCCATTCACAACTCCAAAACAATTTAAAGATTATGGCTTTCTCAAAATCCAGACGAACAGCGGTTTTATCCGCCAATCTTCGCGAATTACCGCGAATTGATTTTGAATTAGCGAAAATTCGTGTAAATTCGCGGACTCATTTCTGACTTTGAAAAAACCATGATTTAAAGATATTTTTCCTGGCGATGTTTCTTAAGATGTTCGACCACATCACGAACCTTCTGGGCCTGATCCGATTTACAGATCAACAGCACATCGCCCGCATCCACCACAACCGTATCATCCAAACCAATCGTGACGATCAACCGTTCATTATCGGTGCCATAAACCAGGGTATTATTTGTTTCCAAGGCAAGATGCTGGGCATTTACCGCCACATTGCCGGTCATATCGGGAAAGAGAACATCGAAGAGCGTGTCCCACGAGCCGACATCGTTCCAGCCCAAGCCGCTGGCCGGCAACACAGCGACATTTTCGGCGCGTTCCATTATGCCATAATCAATCGTCTCCGATTTCAACGTGCGCCAATGGGCACGCAAGACCTCATTTTGTTTCGGCGTTCCCCAAGCCGACGAAATCTCCACCAGCGCAGAAGAGAGTGCAGGCATTTGCTTTTCGATTTCAGACAGGATCGTACCCACCTGCCATACAAACATGCCGCTATTCCATGAATAACCACCGCTGCGGAGAAACTCGTGGGCGGTTTTCTCATTCGGCTTTTCCTTGAAGCCTTTAACCCTGTAGACGGGATAATTGAACTCACCCTTTAAAGGCTCACCCTGCTGAATATACCCATACGCCGTCGAGGCAGAAAGCGGTGTGATACCAAGCATCACCAAATAATTCCGGCGCGCGATATCGAAAGCGGCGCGCAATAAATAATGAAACAAATCCTGATTGCGAATAAAATGGTCGGACGGCAAAACCGCCATGACGGCATCGGGATCACGTTTCTTCAAAACCGCGGCAGCCAAGCCGACGGCGGAGGCCGTCCCGCGCGGCGAGGTTTCGATCAAATAATTTTCTACGGGGATATCCGGCACCTGGTTCTGCATCTGGTGCATCTGGTCTTCCACGGTTACAACCAGAATTCGCTGCGAGGGAAACAACTCAACGAGTCGATTGACCGTGCTTTGAAACAGCGTCTCCTTGCCGAGCAGGGGCAGGAGCTGTTTGGGTTGATTCTTTCTTGAGACGGGCCAGAGGCGCGTCCCGCCGCCGCCGGCCATGATTACAGCATAACTATGTTCATCCATGATCAATTGTTCCTAGGCAGAATAGCCCGATTGTACCTCACGCACCGCGACATAATTCATTCCACCGACCTGCCTGACCATGCCTTTTAATTCCATCATGACCAGCGCGGCGGAAACCCTTTCGACCGGCAAGCCGGTCTGGTTGCGAATCTCATCCACATGCATCGGCTCGTTTCCAAGCATATTCATCAACTGCGCTTCCACTTCATCAGCGGGTAAAATTTTTCGCGCCGATTTCTGAGCGCCGACGCGCGTGAGATTCAAAGCCTGCATCAAATCCGCCGGAGTGAGCAAAGGCAAAGCGCCATTTTGTATCAACCGATTGGCGCCCTTCGATTGAGGCGCAAGTATACTACCGGGAACTGCAAAAACTTCGCGGCCCTGCTCCGCTGCAAACCCGGCGGTAATCAAGGCGCCGCTGGTCTCACCGGCCTCCACCACAATGACCGCCAGGGATAACCCGGAAATGATGCGATTACGCGGCGGGAAATTGGCCGCCTCAGGCGCGGCGCCAACCGGATAATCACTGATCAATGCGCCGCGCGTCATCATTTGTTCCGCCAGGGCACGATTCTCCGGCGGATAAATTCGATCCACGCCCGAACCCAAAACGGCGATTGTTCGACCGCCAGCTTTGAGTGCGGCTGAATGAGCCACCGCATCCACGCCGTGCGCCAAGCCGCTGACCACTGTCACGCCGTTTGCGGCCAGAAACGCAGCCAATTCCTCGGCCACCTGACGGCCATACGATGTCACGCGGCGCGTGCCCACAATCGCAACCGCAAAATGATCTTCGGGCAGCAACTCGCCGCGCACATACAAAACCGGCGGCGGTTGTTGGATCTCCTTCAAGCGCGGAGGATAAAGCTCGTCATCCCACGTCATGATTTTGATGCCCTGCGCAGCGATCTTATCCCACAACTGATCAAGGTCAATGGTCTTCCTGGCTTCGATCAAACGCTCGATGACCTTGGCGCCCAGGCCTGCGGCACGCAACTGATCGGAAGAGCCTTGCCAGGCATCCGCCGCACTGCCAAAATGATTAATCAACGCCTGCAGGCGCACCGCACCGATGCCGCGCACCAAAGTGAGACCAACCCAGAAACGTTTATCATCCATAAGAAATTCGGCAGTAGAACCTCGAGATTAGATACTCGAGATTAGATACTCGATACCCGGTATGAGGTGTTGGGAAGCCCAGGATCGAAATTGATATCTTAGTCACGATCCCCAAGCCCCGCTTCCGGGTCTTCGATCAAACCATCCAGCAAGTGCACACGAATTAAGCGATGTTCGGTTTCAATGGACAAAACAACCGATGGAACGACGGGAAACAGGATTTCGCTCCCATCCGGACGCGCAACCACATACACATCATTCGCACCGGTCTGCATGATCTCACTCAGCCTACCGATCCTATTTTGTTCCTCGTCCACCACATCAAAGCCGATCAATTCATGATGATAATACCGGCCCTCAGGCAATTTGGGGCGATCCGCAGCGGTGACATACACCGATTGGTTGCGATAACGGCTGGCAGCCTCGGGCGTATCGAGACCGTCCAGCTTGATCAACAATCCTTCGTTGTGACCACGAACTGCAGCGATGGTCATGGGCTGATAATCCTCACCCACAAAGACTTTCGTTTGAGGTTTCAGCCGCTCAGGAAAATCGGTATGAACTTCCATGACCATTTCCCCGCGCAAGCCATGTGCGCGCCGCAAATAACCCACCACCAAATAGATAGGCTCGCCATTTGTCGGCGAGCCTGATCGGGTGCTGCTTGAATTCTTTTTCGAGGCCATTACTGCGGCTCGACGATGTCGAGAGTGGCCTGCTTGCCTTCCCGTTCGGCCGCGACTCTCAAAATCATGCGGATCGAGTTGGCAACCTTTCCGCTTTTTCCGATCACGCGGCCCATATCACCGGCGGCCACGCTCAACTCAAGACGGATGTGATCGCCGGTTCCGTATTCACGGACTTCGACTTGATCCGGATGCTCGACCAGCGACTTGGCAATGAATTCGATGAGGTCTTTCATAACTTTCTACACCACAGAGTTCACAGAGAATCACTTCGTAATCTCAGTGAACCCCGCGAGGTGTTAATCCTTTCGGGTTTTAGCGGGCGCGGCACGCTTGGCAGAAGCCTCAGCGGCTTCCTGTAGAAGAGTCTCAACCGCCTCACCCTTCTTGTAGCGTTCAAAGCGATCCAGCACACCTGCGCTCTTGAAAACCTGCCCGACCGATTCAGTCGGCAGTGCGCCATTTTGCATCCAGTGATAGGCGCGGTCTTCCTTGAGAGTCAACGTGGAAGGCTCGGTGCGGGGATTGTAAAAACCAAGGATTTCCAGGAAACGGCCATCGCGCGGCGATTCCTTATCCGCGGCCACGATACGATAAGACGGCTGTCCTTTCAAACCGATGCGGCGAAAACGAATACGAACCATTGAAAACGTTCTCCTTCAAATTATGATCAATTATTAGTCGGCTCAAGCAAACGAGAGAGGGGTTGCGTGAAAGGACACGCACTCGCAAGCCAAAACCCACAGGGGCTTATTTTACCAGAGATTAAGCGGGAAGGGAAAACGAAATCGTTGTCCCCTTCCCCTCTGAACTTTCCGCCGTGATCTGACCGCCATGCGACTCGACGATGAACTTCGCGATGGACAGCCCCAAGCCCATGCCGCGCGAATCCCGCGATTTATAAAAACGATCGAAGATATGGGGCAAATCCTCAGGAGCGATCCCGGGACCGCTATCCTGGACCGAGATCCGTATATGTCCTTCGGCGCCGGGAGCGGATTCTGCCAAATTGATCTTTATCGAACTGCCGCGCGGCGAATAACGCAGGGCATTCGAGATGAGATTTGTCAGCACCTGACGAATCCGTTCGGGGTCAATTTCCAGCGGGAGCGATCTATCCTTTAGCGCCAATTCCATGTTCACGCCGGCAATATCGGCTTGAGATTGGAAGGCCGAGACCGTTTCACGAAGCAGAGCAGTGAGGTCGGTGGATTCACGCTTCAATTGCAAGGCGCCGCTTTCGGCCAGGGCGAGGGTGCGCAGATCCTCAATGAGACGGGAAAGGATGTGCGTCTCTTCGAGAAGAGACTTGAGGCGGGTTTCATCCGCAGGATAGACCCCGTCCAGCACAGCCTCGATATTGCCCTGGATAATAGTCAGCGGTGTGCGAAGCTCGTGCGAAACATCGGCCAGCATGGCGCGGCGCTGTTGATCGTTCACCTGCAGGCGAGAGGCCATCGAATTGAAGGCGCGGGCAAGGGAGCGAACTTCACGCGGACCACTTTCATCCACGCGGGTGGAATAATCGCCGGTCGCAATTTTATTGGAAGCTTCCAGCAAGTCATCCAGTGGCACGGACATGCGGCGCAAATCCAAGGCGGAAAGAACCAGCATTGCAATCACAACCGCGAAGAAAACACCGCCCAATGGGGTAAGAACCGATTGAAATTGATTTACAGAAAAATGGATAATGCCAAGAGCATTAAGAATTAAACCAACCACTGCGGCGATAATAACAAGGCTGAAACTATTAAATACTGCAAACACACAACCAAACCTGCGGAAGAACGGATTGCGCCTGCGGATATGCCGCCACGGATGACGCCCGCGCGGCGGCCATTCCTCGTTCTCGGGCCACCAGGGAGGACGATGTTCGCTGAGATAGCGATCGCGCCTGGCGCGGCGGGAAACTTTTCCGGGCCAAGAGGGTGGATCAGATTGAGATGGATCGGGTTGGTTGGTCATATTCAATTACCGCCAGACTATATATCCGCTTATTTTTCGCCAATGTGAATACCCTGATGCCAGTTCGCACGATCGGAAGAAGAGTACTTTAGGCCGGCCGGCTCGAATAACTGTCGAAATTCCTGCATGCTGTAGATTTTCACATGCTCCGGTTCAATCCACTTCATTATCCGGTCCCAAAACTTCACCAGCCATGTATCCGCAAGCGGATCAAGGATATAGAGCTGGCCGCCTTTTTTTAGGAGCCGGTACATTTCCTTCAAGGCTTTATCGGGATGCAGATAATGATGGAACGAATTGGTGCAAATGATGACATCAAAGAAATTGTCGTCCAGGGGGATCGATTCCGAATTGGCCTGCAGGAAATGGAAATTGTCCCTGCCGCTAAAATTAACTTTGGCTTTCTCGATCATCTTCGGGGATAGATCCACGCCATAGAACAGTCCCTTGCCGTCCACCCTATTGGCGGCTTGTCCCATTGCCCAGCCGGTGCCACAACCGATATCGAGAAAATGGGTATTCTCATCCAGGTTCAAAAGGGAGATCACCCTGCCTTGAGCTTGGCGCAGATACCGATATTTCCAGCCATCGCTGTCGAGAGAGGGGGCCCATTTATCCCACATGGCTTCGTTCATTTCAGCATGTTTTTCTTCCTGATTCATTTCTACTCGGTCCTTATAAAGTACATATTCACGAGAATACGTAGTAACGACTTAAGTCGTTACTACAACGCATATTATTTATCCGCAAATTTATAACCAACGCCATAGACGGTAAGGATGTATTTCGGTTCGCCGGTTTGGATTTCGATCTTATGGCGGATATTCTTGATATGAGCGTCGATGGCGCGTTCATACGATTCAAAGGCCACGCCGTGAATGGCGTCCAAAAGCTGGGCACGGGTGAAGACGCGCCCAGGCTGACGCGCGAGCGTGGCGAGCAATTCAAATTCGGTGGGGGTCAATTCTTCGAGGTCGCGGCCGCTGGCCGTTACGCGCAGGCGCGGCACATCGAGAGTCAAATCCAGCACGCGGATCATCTCGATATTTCCGCTGACCGCATTTTCGATCCGGCGAAAGACCACACGCACGCGCGCCACCAACTCCTTGGGGCTGAACGGCTTGGTGATGTAATCATCCGCGCCAAGCTCGAGGCCGATAAGCTTATCGGATTCTTCGGAGCGGGCTGTGAGCATGATGATCGGCGCGTTGGAAACCTTGCGGTATTCACGTGTGAAATCGAGGCCGTCCATCTGCGGCAGGCCGAGGTCGAGAACGATCAGATCGGGCTTTCCGGTCTTGGCAAGCGAAAGGGCAGTCTTGCCATCATGCGCCACCTGAACAGCGTAGCCGGCGCCTTCGAGGTAATCGCGCACCAGCTGGGTGATCTTGGGTTCGTCGTCAACAACAAGAATGGTTTTCATAACGGGTAAATTATAACGTCCTTAAAGCCAGCGCCGGGTGCGGCTTTCATATTCTTTCCAAGCGCTGCTCCTGCGAGGCAAGTTGAGCACCTCGACGCCACACAGCGCGGATGGACAGCGTATCGGCGATGTTAGTCATTGGATCGCCGTCAACCAGCAGCAAGTCGGCACGAGCGCCGGGCGCTATTCGTCCGCGATCGGCAAGCCCAAAACGCCGTGCAGGAACGGAGGTCGCCGCACGGAGCGCTTCGATGGGGGTCAGCCCAGCCGCCACCAACAGTTGCAGTTCGTGATGCAAGCTGGCGCCGTGGGCGAGTCCGCCCAGAATTGGTAAAGGCTCCGACACATCACTGCCCGCTAAAATATCCACACCCGCCTTGTGGAGGGTCATCACACTGGCGTAAGCATCTTTGAGCTTTCCTTGAGGATAGACATTCATGCTTCTGGAGAGGGAGTCAAGCCACTTCTTGCTCAGTCTGGAACTTACTCGTTTGTCGGCGGCCAGCGCGGCTGCGCTATTGCCAAAAGCAGTAGAGATCGTCACCAGGGTGGGAACAACAAACGCACCAGAGGATGCAATGGCCGCGACAAATTCGGGGGTAGGCTGGCGGTCAAAAAATAAGTGTGCCAACCCATCCACTCCGGCCGCAATGGCTCGCTCCCCCCCTGCGACGGTCGTCACATGAGCGATGGCCATCTTGTCAAACCTATGAGCCTCCTTCACAGCCGCAAAGAGGTTTTCATCATTTAGTACCGGAAGCCCCGGGAAACCGACACAGGCTCCATCCTCAATAAAGATTTTGATGTAATCGGCTCCTCCGGCAACCTGCCTGGCTACGAATTTGGCTGCTTCGTCAGGGGTTGAGACAAACGGATAACGGAAGAAGAAGCGTAGAAGCAAGTTGCTGCTCGAATTCATATACTGAGTTGGGTGACCTCCCGGAGGAGTGATGCCCATGCCAGGGGAGCGCAAATCTGCGATATCGTTCCGTTCAGCGATTTCTTTGCGCTGTTTGGCCGACCAGCGGCCATTCATCTCCAACTCTGTGGTGACACCAAAAAGCAACGCGTCCCGCAGGCCGTCGAAGTCAGTATGTACATGGGCATCAATGAGGCCAGGCATAAGAGTTGCGCCCTGGGCATTGATAATGGCTGCTCCGACCGGCACTTCGCCGCCGACGGCGCTGATGTGTGCCCCGTCAATCACGACAGTCTGGCCGCCGATGACGCGCTCGCCGTCAAAGATACGCGTGTTGATGATGGCGGTGATTGTATCCGTTTGATGACCCTTCTTCATATCTTGTATTCCTTTCTTGTATTCCTTTTATTGCAACGGTTGCCGTATTTTTATTTAGCACAAATAAGCCAATACCAATGTGATGATATTATTCTTCTTCTGCTAGATTTGGAATTTACTAATTGAAAATGGTTTTCAAATACTTTGGCAATGTAGTTGGGATTTAGCATGATGTCGCTTGGAGCGTGATCCATCGTCCAAAGCAAATGTGCTGCTCCGGGTTTCAATAACCTGTATATCTCTGAAACATATTTTTGTTGATCATCTTCATCCAAGCAATGAAAACAACCAACATCAAAGGAAACATCAAACTGTTCGGTAATCATTTCCAAATTAGTTACGTCACCCGCAATAAATGTTGGCTTATGTTCATTATTAGCTACTCGCTTTTTAGCCTTTTCGACGGCAACTGGTGAAAAGTCAACACCGGTTGCTTTTATTCCCTGCCTTGCCATAAATGCTGAAAACCGTCCAAGCCCACAACCTAATTCCAAAGAAGTTTTTGGTTTATAAGTTTCTACAATATCTTTCAGTTCTTCAGGTATGCGAACATCTCCCCATAAAGTTATCGGTGCTCTATACGCTTTGTCGAAATACTCACTCTTACCTGGTGCGTCTGATTTATCATTCATTTGTTATCTCCTTTTTAGTTTAATCAGCCATTCTAAAATGACGCCTACCATCGTTACAGCCAGCGATGCGTATGATTTTTATATTCTTCCCACTGCGCATGGAACGCGGAACCTAACCGATTTGCGCTTCCGCCCGATGATTGGATATATAAATATATTCGATGGCGCCATGAGGACAGGCTTTTACGCATTTTTTGCAGCCTTTGCAATTCTCCTGGTTGTCAACGCGGATGTGCCTATGTGGACCCATTTCAAGTTTTCCCAACACTTGATTAGGACAAACATCCAAACAACTCCAACAGGCGTCGCAATAACCTGTTCTAACCTGTATGTATTTTGTTACAGTATGACGCCGAAAAGGATTGTGAAGTTTCATCTTTTTTCCTAACCACACGTGAGAAAAATGTAGAGGCGAGGAAAAAACGCCTCTACATTTTAGTGAGCTTATTCTTCTTTCTTTTCGGAAGGCGGATTCCCATGGGCGCGATCGTGCATTTCCTTGAACATGGGTGGAACGCCATCTTCAGTCCAGCCATGACGCCAGGCACGGTGAGCCATATGGCCTCCGCCCCAACCCCAGCGCGGGCCAAAGACAACGAAGCTGATCAGGCGAATAACGAACATCAGAACGAAGAACCCGATCAATAAGCCGAAGAGGCCGCCGAAGATGCCAAAGCCTGGATGCCAAAAGAAAGGCGCACCATTGTGAAAATACGGCATGGTTCCGGTTCCGGGCTGGGTGGCTGTCTGCGGCAGTTTCGTCGCGATGCCCTGCGCCACACCGGCATTAAAGGCGAAGAAAGCGATACCTGCCACTGCGGCGACCAAGACCAAAGCCGCTATGATTCGAGCAAAGATTTTTCCGTTCATGGTTCACTCCTTTTGTGAATTCTGAACGGAAGTATAGGATTCGGTTGTGAATTGGATGTGAAGCGAGCAGGGAGAAAGTGAGTTATAAAATTTGAAGGTTGGAAAGATGCACTGTCGGCTCGCAATTATCTTTATTTGCTTAACCCCGCCCGAGGATTGCATCCAATAAGCCTGCGGATTTCTCAGGCGGTTTCCCTTCCTGACGCCCGCCATTATGAAACGCGGCCTGTAATGCAGCCAACTCTTCTTCGGGATCGCGGAACTGCATCGAGTACAGGCGGGCATACATCCCATTGAGATCCATAAGTTCCTGATGGGTGCCCAACTCGATGATGCGCCCGCCATCCAACACGGCAATACGATCAGCCACCTTGATGGTGCTCAGACGATGGGCAATGATGATCGTTGTCCGGTTCTGCATCAGGCGATTAAGCGCTTCCTGTACCAGGCCTTCCGATTCGTTGTCCAATGAACTGGTGGCTTCGTCCAAAAGCAGGATGCGCGGGTCTTTTAAAATGGCGCGTGCGATGGCAATGCGCTGGCGCTGTCCGCCGCTTAACTTGGTGCCGCGTTCCCCTACCGTCGTCTCGTATTGTTTTGGAAATTCCATGATAAAGTCGTGAGCGTTGGCCGCTTTGGCAGCTGCGATCATTTCATCTTCGCCTGCATCGAGTCGTCCGTAAAGCACGTTTTCGCGGATCGTTCCACCAAACAAGAGTGTCTCCTGTGGAACGATCGCCATTTGAGCGCGCAGACTATCCTGCGTAATGGAGCGCAGATCATATCCATCTATTTGGATAGAGCCACCGGTTGGATCGTAAAAGCGGGGGATCAAGTTGAAGATGGTGCTCTTGCCCGCTCCGCTTGGACCAACGAGGGCGAGAATCTCTCCGGGTTGAATATCCAACGACACGCCCTGGATGACCGGCACGTTGTCCTCATATCTAAAGGAAACATCCTGAAATGTAATCCGTCCAGCACTGGCCGGTAAAATATTGGCATTCGGCGAATCGTGAACCGATGGTTTCGTATCAAGGATTTCGAACACGCGCTGGACGCCGCCCATGGCGGCCCGCAACTGTCCGTACAGATTTGCCAGTCCGCCCAAGCTCCCGGCAATCGTGATGAAGTACATCAGGAAGCCGGTAATCATCGCCAACGTCAGCCGTCCGGCGATCACCTCGCGTCCACCATACCACATGACCGCGGCGATGGAACCGAAGCCCAAAAACATCATAACGGATCCAAATGCGGAGTTGTATACAGCCATCTGCAACGAGGCTTGAAACGTCTTTTCCATGGCAGTGTCGTAACGCCGGGTTTCATACGTTTCGCGCCCAAAGCTTTTTACCACGCGAATACCCTGCAAGCCTTCTTCAGCCACAATCGTCGAATCAGCCAACTGATCCTGGACATGTGTGCTGCCTTTCTGGATACGACTGCCGAACAGGAACGCGACGATGAGAACGGCGGGAATTAGAGCAATAATAAACAACGTTAAACGGGCGTTCAACGTCAGGACGATCACGATAGCACCGACCAGGGTTACGATCGAACTGAGCAGCGTGGTTAAATTGTTTGTGAGCATCGTGCGCATCTGGGTCACATCGCTGGAGAGCCGCGAAATAACATCTCCGACGCGCCGGTTGGCGTAAAAGTCGAGCGAGAGTTGCTGCAGATGGCCATATAAGGAAGTACGCAGGTCATAAACGATATGCTCGCCTATATAGGCGAGCAGGTAGGATTGAACAAACGAGAAAGCTGCCTGGAGCAGGAAGATACCCGCCAGCAAAAAGGCCAGATTATTAAGCGGGGCAAAGCTTGCAGCCTTGGTCACCGAATCAAGGAGACGCACAATAACGAGCGGGAATGCCAGGCCAAAGCCACTTGAGATAAGCAAGGCTAGAATCGCCATGGTCATCCTGCCCTTATACGGATTAAGATAACCCAATAAACGTTTCCAGTTCACCGACTTGAATGAAATAGCGGGTTCATCTTTATTGAATGAAGCCAAGCCTCCCCGCCCGCGGTCATGTGAATGATTTTCCATTTATAAATTTCTCCTTTTATGAATTCCGAACGGAGTATAGGATTCAGTTGTGAATTGGATGTGAAGCGAGGAGGGAGAAATAACAGGTCTTATCTCAATAAAGCATCCGCATCTGAATGAATCATGATGCCATCCGTTTTTAATAGTCTTTGTTCCTGGCTTTTAATCTCTTGCGCAATTTTCAAACGATCAGCCTGATCCGGGAATTGGGCGGTGAATTCAGGCGAACCAAATAAGCGACTATCTTGAAGGGCATCAAACGAACGATCAGGCAGGAAGTCCAACGCACCTATTCGCCCAAGGTCGGCTCGATAATGTGCAAAAAATTCACGATCTAAATCGCCGAAATCAATCCCTACGGGATTTGCGTCTAACTCCAATAGGATGCGGCAGAACCATGGCTCGAACTGAGCAGTAAATCCTTTGCTGGCGCGTCCGATCCTCTTTTCACCAAAAGGCGTGTTGATGTAAAGCGAGGCCGGAGCCTTGCTGGTATTCGAACCACAGGCAATATCCAAAATCTTTTTGTCCTGGATGTCTGACAACACGGCAAATGAATTCGCCAATCTTCCAAACATTTGTTTTATAATGTCTTCGACTCCACCGCTAAGGTTGTAGCGGGTGTCAAGCGCCTGAACGGTTCTGGCCACCAAAATTTGTTCCTGCTGATCTTTCCACAAGGTGCCTAGTCTGGCAATAAGTTGATCTGGCTTGTTATTCTTTGTTGTTGAACTCATGATGAATTGCTCCTTTAGACCTTGAACTTGCTGGAATCGTGGAGAGTTGTACTACAGAGTACGAATATTCAATTGTGAATTGGGCACGAAGAGAGAATATTGTTCCATAATAGGATTTCAAATGCTAACTCACATTAAACAATGGCTCGAACCGCCTCATTTTGAAGGGGACGAAGAAAAAAATCGAGTCGCGCGGCTGATGAACACACTGGGGTTATATTTTGCCTTGTTGCTTGCCGCCGCCGCCGCCATCTTTATCCCATTTTTTGCCACTGATAAAATTGCGGCGGGGATTATCATCGCCATATTAACGATGCTTTATATCGTTTCCCGTTATCTGGTGAACCGCGGTCAGCTAAAACTCGGAGGCTCGATAATCGTGTTTGGTGCGTGGGCAATTTTTCAGGGCATGGCATTTTTTTCGGGCGGTGTAAACAGTCCAGTGTCCATTACCGTTGTCGCGATGAGTATCATTATCGGTCTGCTGATTGATATCACCGTTGGTTCTGTTATCGTATTGCTGAGTATTCTGGTGGAGTTGGGCTTGGCAATATTGCAAACCAACCAATATCCTTTACCTCAGATCTTACATTTCACACCGCTGGCAACCTGGTTTTGGTTCACGTTGGCGCTAGGATTTGTTTACGGCACGGTCAATGTAGTCACGCGCAATCTTCAAAGTGCGCTGAATTCAGCGCATAAAGAAAATGAACGACGCAAAAACCTAGAAGATCAACTCCGCTATCAAAGTTCGCATGACGTATTAACTGGCATTTATAATCGCCTCTTTTTCTCAGCAGAACTCGAACGGCTTGAACGCAGTCGAGAGTTTCCGATCAGCTTTGTTATCGTAGATGTGGACGGGTTGAAAATCATAAACGATACCCAAGGACATACAAAGGGCGACGAATTGTTACAGCATACCGCAAGTGTGCTTCGCTCGGTGTTCCGGGACGGCGATGTGGTGGCACGCATCGGCGGAGACGAGTTTGCCGTGTTGCTGCCCGCCACGGATTCGGCTACGATGGAGCAAATTGTTTCCCGTGTCAAAGAGCGGCTGGTAGAGGAGATTTTCAAACATCCTGATATGTCTGTAAAATTATCGTTGGGCGCGTCAACTGCAGAGAAAGGCACCGTGGTCGAATCATTCAAGCTTGCCGATCAGCGAATGTATGCAGATAAAGCCGCGCATAAATCGAATAAAAGTTACTCATCCACATCTTGAACGTGACATAGTTTTTTACCCAAACAAATTCCCCAATCCCCTTCCGCCTGTCTTCTGCAGAGTCTTCATCAACTTCTGCGCTTCGCGAGGATGTTCCGATCAAAGAAAAGCTGAGTGACCTGAATTGGCAAGGCGCATATGAGGAATTGAAAAAGATTTGTCACACGTTAGGTGATGAGAGAATCCCTGAGCGTCTTCCGCGCTGGCGTTAACCTATTCTAAGGATTCGGTTGTGCGTTGGGCGTGAAGCGAGGAGGGAGAAATCAAATGTAATATTATTGGATTTTCGTTGACGATCTAATTTCTAATAAAGTTATGGATTTTGACTCAATAAATAACGTTTTGGTTACAACTTGTACCTCAGCAAATATTAAATCGAAGAGAATAACAAGAGAAGATAATGAGAAATCCAACTTCAAAACTTAAGTCTGTTATTTTTCTAATATCCCTGCTATTTTCCCTCTCCTGTTCCAAATCCAACCCTGTTCCCCAAATTACTATAGGCCCGACAACATCTGTAAACGATACAGTTATATTTGGTACTACTACTGTACGTTCTGGTACTCCAATACCAATAATTAATGATATTTACATCGCGAGAATTAGTAGTTCAAACCAAGTAATAATTAACAAACCTAATCTGAACATCAACATCAGACCTGATGCCATAGTTTTTTCCCCAGATCGAAAGAAGTTTGCTTTTAATTATAGTGTCTCTGAAAAAGCGGGTATATTTACGATGGGAATCGATGGAACCAATATATCCCAGTTAACCAATTTCGGCGTTTACCCTCAATGGTCAACAGATGGAAAGTGGATACTTTTTCTAGATCTGCTCATGGATGGCCAAAAATGGAATTACACAGTAAATGCTTTGAATGTAGAAAGTTTAGAAACTTATACATGTCCCGAAATAATGGAATATTTTACTTACGCGGAATGGATACCAAACAGTTACAGAATACTTTACATCGTAGGCGATCCCTCATCCTCAAACAAGTTTTATGAATGTGATGTTTCAAACAAAACAGGAAAATTTATTGATGCAAACGGTGAAAACTTGTTAAACGATCATTCTGTATCGCCAGATGGTCAAAAGATTGTTTATAGTGTCTTCATGCGCAAACAGGAAGGCACGTCTCAAACCTTTAAAGTAGCCGACTTTACAGCCGATAAGATAATTAATTCGAAGCCATTTCTGGAAGATGGTGGGGGTAGCGGCGAACTTCCTAGAGTTGACTACCCGTCTGCTACGTGGTCACCTGATAGTCAATTTTTTGCAGTTGACGTGAGCAATTCGGGCGAAATTTCCCAAAGCGATATAACCATTTATGATATCAAAGGGAATCTTATAAAGCAATTAACAAATACACCCGAGTGGAGTGAAGCGACTCGTATATGGTCAGCTAGTGGAAAGTATATCGTGGCTATAAGCTCTCCATCTAAGGTGGGCGGAGCTTTAGAACAAGTGGTAGCGATAAACGTAAAAGATGGTACTGAAATTGTTCTAGCCCGTGAGTCAGATCCAGATGTATCTTTTTTTGTTGTAAAATAGATCATTCAGAATTTACCCAAACATCTTCCCTCAAGCCTTTTCCACCAGTCTTTTGCAACGTCTTCATCAGTTTCCGGGCTTCGCATTCATTTCATTGCAAGGAACGAAGTGACGACCGCGAAGCGTGCCCTTGGCAAGCAATCTCGGCTTACCTTCAAGCTTTTGTTCATAAAGATGCGATTGTCCTCAGAACAAGATGGTCGAAATGTTATAATGCCATGGAAGGTATTTCCAATTTCATTTATATGCGGTTACTGATAAGATGCGGTCAGGATGAATATACACAAAGATACATTCAGAAAATTAGAAGAACTCGGAGACCAGGCCGGTGCATACCAACCCACTTTCGAATTTGAAGGCAAGTACATTGATCCATCCCATCGCTTTTACGCAGAGTGCCCTCTCAACGATCAGTACCAATTGCAACTCAAACATCGTTTATGGGACCGATGGATTGTGAAAGGCTATTTATTGAGGGAAGACGCGCTCAAGCTCTACGAAATGGCCTATTTTGCCCAAGGGGATATATTGGAATTAGGATCCTACCGGGGGCTGAGCACCTGCATACTCTCCCAGGCAAACCGCAATTCTTCGTACCGGAAACACATTGTCACTGTTGATCTGAGTCCCAAAAGTGTATTGTTCACAACTTTCAATCTTTACAGCATGGGCCTAAAACGAAATTTAAGCATTCAATGGGCAGAAGCCGCTCAGGCAATCAGGCAATTCGCTCGAAAGCAAAGGAAATTTAGCTTCGTATTCATTGACCACGCCCATAACTACGAACCGGTCTATGCTGTGTGCCAGGAACTTAAGACCATTGTCGCAAAAGGAGGATTTTGCCTGTTTCACGATTTCAATGTACCGGAAAATAAAGACGCAGGCAATTCCGATTTTAAAGTTTATCAAGCGGTGCAGGCCGGACTGAAAGCCGATGAGTTTGAGTTTTATGGGATTTATGGGTGTTCCGCGTTATACAGGGCGCTCTAGCTTTTTTAGAATCAATACGCAAGACCGGCATCACCTACCAAAAAAGTATCGCCCGATAAGTAAGGTGCGATGCAGTTTCCCACGCTTTATCCAAACAAATTCCCCAAGCCTCTTCCGCCTGTCTTCTGCAAGGTCTTCATCATCTTCTGGACTTCACGGAATTGCTTGACCAGTTTATTCACATCCTGCACATCGGTTCCGGAACCTGCGGCAATGCGGCGGCGGCGTGAGGCGTTCAACACATCCGGGTTGCGACGCTCCTTCAGGGTCATTGAGCTAAGGATGGCTTCCGATTGCTGCATGTTCTTCTCGATGTCCTTCGGGTCGGCCTGACGAGCAGCCTGGCCGAACTGTCCGGGCAGCATGTCCATCATCTGTGAGAGCGGCCCCATCTTCTTCATCTGCTTCATCTGATCCAGAAAATCTTCGAGCGTGAACTGTCCCTTCATCAGGCGTTCAGCGCCCTTCTGCGCGGTCTGCTGATCGAAGGCGGCTTCGGCCTTTTCGATCAAGCCGATCATGTCGCCCATGCCCAAAATGCGGGATGATAGCCGCGCCGGGTCATACGTTTCGAGCGCGTCGAGTTTTTCACCCGTGCCGATGAACTTGATCGGCACACCGGTCACAGAACGGATGGAGATGGCCGCACCGCCGCGCGAGTCACCGTCCATCTTGGTCATAATCAGACCCGTGATGGAGACGTTATCACGGAAACCCTGGGCGATATTCAGGGCTTCCTGACCGGTCATCGAATCGACCACCAGCAGGGTTTCCACCGGCGGGACTTTGGCCACGATGGACTTCAACTCGTTCATCAATTCGGCGTCCAATTGCGAGCGCCCGGCAGTATCCAAGATCACGACGGTAAATCCGCCCTTGTCGGCTTTTTCAAAGGCATGTTTGGCAAGTTCAGGCGGCTTGAGATTCAAATCCGATTCAACGGGAACATCAATCCGCTCGCCGAGTTGTTGTAATTGTTGGACAGCCGCGGGACGATAGGGATCGCCCGCCACCAGCATCACACGCTCCCCTTTCGAGCGCAGAAGCCGTGCAAGTTTACCGGCGGCCGTGGTCTTCCCGGAGCCTTGCAA
>Ga0182027_10002735_pt1 | contig 28305 bp, 28 predicted proteins | sample 712E1DmetaG_FD_121300 | JGI IMG/M metagenome (GOLD analysis project Ga0182027, IMG submission 121300) | Permafrost microbial communities from Stordalen Mire, Sweden - 712E1D metaG (Illumina Assembly) | ecosystem: Environmental > Terrestrial > Soil > Wetlands > Permafrost | place: Sweden...
AATCCGGCCCCTGCCCAGGAGGTGACCCATGTTCTCGTTGCTTGCTGACCTTCAAAAAGAAAGAGGTTTCCCGCACCCTTCTAGAAAGAAACAACTCTTGAAATTTAAGAGAGAATCTACCCTTGCTGCCGGCTTAAGTGGAAGAAAGAATCAGAGCGAGATTCCTCTTCCGCGACTGCGGGACCGGAATGACAGTGACGGTGGCGGTACTCTTTTGACTTTATACTTTAGACCCTAGACTTTTGAACTTTCAACTTTCGACTTTAGACTGTTCTTATGGATTCCAATTACGACCCTCAACAGATCGAAGCTAAATGGCAAAAACGCTGGGCCGAGGCAAAGGTCTTTGACGCTGAGGCAGCTCCCGAACGTAAGAAGTATTACGTGCTTGAGATGCTGCCTTACCCCTCAGGCGACATCCACATGGGGCATGTGCGCAACTATTCCATTGGCGATGCGCTGGCCCGTTACATGTGGATGAAGGGCTATAACGTGCTCCATCCCATCGGCTGGGACGCCTTCGGACTGCCTGCCGAAAACGCTGCCATCAATCAGCAGCGCCATCCCTCGGAATTCACTTTCAGTTATATCGACCGTATGCGGGGCCAATTGAAACGGTTGGGCGTCAGTTACGATTGGCGGCGCGAGATTGCCACTTGCGTGCCCGAGTACTACCGCTGGAACCAGTGGTTCTTCCTCAAGATGTATGAGCGAGGCTTGGCGTATCGCAAGAAGAGCCGGGTAAACTGGTGTCCACGGTGCGAAACGGTGCTGGCGAACGAGCAAGTGGTGAACGGCTGTTGCTGGCGGCATGAGGACACACCCGTGGTGGAGCGCGAGCTCGAGCAGTGGTTCTGGAAAATAACCGCCTACGCCGAGCAACTCCTCGATGACATGAAAGAGTTGGTGCGCTGGCCCGAACGAGTGCTGGCCATGCAGCAGAACTGGATTGGCAAATCCGTGGGGACGGAAGTGGACTTTGCCGTGGTTGAACTGGGAGAGCCGCTGCCCGTCTTCACAACGCGGGTGGACACGATTTTCGGCTGCACGGCAGTTTTCCTGGCCGCTGAACATCCCCTGGTGGAGAAACTCTTCGCCGGCTCGGACTCGCCGGAGAAACTGCGGCAGGACGTGGAGCGGATTAAAGCCTCCGCGGTGCGGGCGCGCGTGGAAGTGAATCTGGAAAAAGTTGGGGTTGATACCGGATTCAGAGCGCGAAACCCTTTCAGTGGGGAGACAGTTCCCATCTGGATTGCCAATTTCGTGTTGATGGAATATGGGACGGGGGCGGTCATGGCGGTGCCGGCCCACGACCAGCGGGATTTTGAGTTTTGCTCCACGTTTGGGCTCCCGATTCGCACGGTCATCGTTCCGGAAAGTGCGAGCGCGCAGGCGCCCACATCCACGCCCAAAGAGGCCTACATCGAGTACGGGAAACTGGTGAATTCTGGCGATTACAGCCACTTCTCCTCGACACAGGCCATCCTGCGGATGAGCCAGGACGCGGAGGAAAGGGGCTTTGGAAGACTCACCGTCCAGTACCGCCTGAAGGACTGGGGAATCTCGCGCCAACGCTATTGGGGCACGCCCATTCCCGTTATTTATTGCGACAAGTGCGGAGTGGTCCCTGTGGCGGAGGAAAGCTTGCCGGTCGTGCTGCCGTCGAATGTCAAATTAACCGGCCGAGGACACTCGCCACTTGCCCAAGTTCCCGAGTTCGTCAACACGACGTGCCCAAAGTGTTCGGGAGTCGCGCGCCGCGAGACGGATACCATGGATACGTTTGTGGACTCCTCTTGGTACTTTTACCGTTACACCGCACCCCATTTCTCGACTGCCCCGGTGGATAAAGAGGTGGTCAAATACTGGTTCCCCGTGGACCAGTACATCGGCGGAATCGAACATGCCATCCTGCACCTGATCTACATGCGCTTTTTCACCAAGGTGATGCGGGACATCGGCTTGGTGGAGTTCTCAGAGCCGGTGGCGCGGCTCTTCACGCAGGGCATGGTGATTAAAGACGGGGCGAAGATGTCCAAGTCGAAGGGCAATGTCGTGGACCCCACTGAAATGTGCGCCAAGTACGGTGCGGACACGGTGCGGCTGTATATGCTTTTCGCCGCGCCTCCGGAGAAAGACCTGGAGTGGAGCGATGCCGGAATTGAAGGCGCCGCGCGCTTCTTGGCCAAGGTCTACCGGCTGGTTTCGAAGCATGCGGACAATCTCCGGGGCGTGCAGGCGCTTTCCAGTGACGGCGGCGCGCAGGGTCAGTTTACCGCCGAGGAGCGGAGTATGCTTCGCAAAGCGCACCAGACTCTGCGGCACGTCACCGAAGACATGGAAGGGCGCTGGCATTTCAACACGGACGTTGCCCTGTGCATGGAATTGGTCAACGAGATTACGGATCTGCAAGGCCCGGTGGAGGCAGGTAAGGTGCGCCCGGAAGCGCATAAGGCCGTTCTGGAATTTCTCGTGATGATGCTTTCGCTCTTTGCGCCGCACATTGCTGACGAGCTCTGGGAAGCACTGGGCCACGCTGAGCCCTTGCTTCGAGTACCCTGGCCTGCCTTTGACCGAGATCTTGCTGCCGAGGATGAGCTGGAGATTCCCGTCCAGGTGAATGGAAGACTGCGGGCGCGAATTCGGGTCGCGGTCAGTGCCGGCGAGGAAGAAATTCTCGCCAGGGCGCAGGCGGAAGAAAAAGTAGTCCAGCACTTGGCTGGCAAGGAGATTGTCAAAGTCGTGCTCGTGCCGAAAAAGCTGATCAATATTGTGGCAAGATAGAAAAATGGAACATCCCCGTCCGGTTGTCGTTCTCGATTTCGGTTCTCAGTATACGCAATTGATCGCGCGCCGCATCCGCGAGATGCAGGTCTATGCGCTCATCGTCCCCTGCCATATTCCTTTCGACGAGCTTGTAGGGATGAAGCCGCAGGCTTTGGTGCTTTCCGGTGGCCCGTCGTCGGTCTACGATCCTGCCGCACCGGTGTGTGACGAGCGGGTCTTGAAGTTGAACATCCCTGTACTCGGTGTTTGCTATGGGTTGCAGTGGATTTCCCGGAAGCTTGGCGGACGGGTTGAACCTGCCCGGCGACGGGAGTACGGGTTTGCTCAACTCGAGATTTCCCCATCCACGAAACTCCTGAAAGGCTTGGAGTCGCCGCTGCGCGTTTGGAATAGCCACGGCGACCATGTCGCGGAAGTCCCGCCCGGGTTCACCATTACCGGGAGGACAGAGAACGCTATTGCAGTGATTGAGAACCCGGAGGGGCGAATTTACGCGCTGGAATTCCATCCCGAAGTTCGCCACACCGAGCATGGCACGGAAATCCTGAAACGATTCGTGCGAGACGTCTGCGGGATTCAGGCGAACTGGTTCCCCCGGTCTTTTATCGAGGAGATGGTGGACCGGGTCCGCCGGGAAGTGAACGGAGAACGCGCCTTGTGCGCGCTTTCGGGGGGAGTGGATTCCGCCGTCGCCGCCACACTGGTGGGGCAGGCCATCGGCGACCGCCTAAGCTGCTTGTTCGTCGATAATGGCCTGCTTCGTAAGAACGAGTTTGAGCAGGTGGCAGCGGTGCTTCGCGAGCAAGCCCACTTGAACGTCTGCACGGTGGATGCTTCATCCCGCTTCCTGACCCGGCTCGCAGGGGTTACGGACCCGGAGCAGAAGCGCAAGATCATCGGGGAAGAATTCATCCGCGTGTTCGAAGATGAAGCTCGCCGGCTTGGGGACATACCCTTCCTTGTGCAGGGGACACTCTATCCGGATGTGATTGAATCGGTGTCCGTTAAGGGTCCTGCCGCAATCATCAAAAGCCACCACAATGTGGGAGGATTACCACAGGACTTGAAATTCCGGCTCATCGAACCGCTGCGCGAACTCTTCAAGGACGAGGTCCGTGTGGTGGGCAGGGAATTGGGTTTGGATGAACGGCTGGTGAACCGGCAGCCATTCCCCGGCCCAGGGTTAGCCGTGCGGATTGTGGGTGAGGTTACTGAAGAGCGATTAGAAATGGTCCGGAATGCGGACGCGATTGTGAGGGAAGAGGTCGAAACTGCCGGGCTTGCCACGCGCTTGTGGCAGGCGTTCGCGGTTCTACTGCCTGTCTCAAGCGTCGGTGTCATGGGTGATGCCCGGACCTATGCCTCCACTATCGCTGTCCGAGCTGTCGAATCCGAAGACGGCATGACGGCCGACTGGGCGAAGCTTCCGCCGACGCTCTTGCAGAGGATGGCCACCCGGATTGTCAATGAAGTGAAGGGAGTAAACCGCGTAGTCTTCGACATTACCTCAAAGCCGCCGGGGACCATCGAATGGGAATAAACCACCTACACCGCCGTGAGGGCAGAAAAAGAGACTTTCCCGCTAAGCTAAAGGGCGAATGGCTATCGACTTGCCAATTTCTGAGCCATGTAGAGCAGGAGTTGCCGGTCCTTCTCATCGATCTTGGTGAGAAGCCGTTTTACCTTCTCAAAGAAGCGCAATTCCTTTTCTTGCTCGATGTCGAGAACCAACTCTTCCGTGGTATGACGCTTGCTGAGATTCGGCAGGGCTGGTTCTGCATCCCCTTCGAAGAAAAGCTGATAGAGGGGGATTTCCAGTGCCGCCGCAAGTCGCTCCAGGGTTTCGAGAGACGGCACCGTATGGCCGTTCTCCACCCGGGAGATATAACAACGTAAGAGCCCTGTGCGCTTCTCAATATCGCCTTGGGATAGTGATCGATCTTCTCTTAACTTTTTAAGACGTGTTCCGATGACCATAGCCTCATTCTTCCACAAAGTATTAGCTCCGTCAATCTTTTATATTGGCAGAGTACGGCTTGGCTTGGACCGCGGTCTGTAACCATTTGACGACCTTCCTCGTCCCTGTTATTGAGGGAGGTCCAGACATGGAACCGGAATGGCAATCTCGGAGTCTGAGATCACCCGCGAAATCGAGTGCATTCAACGCGTTCAACAGGGGGATGGTGAAGCATTCGGCCTCCTCGTGGAAAGGTATCAACAGCGTATCTTTTCAATCGTTTTTCATCTGGTTCGCCGCCGTGACGAAGTTGAAGACCTTGCCCAAGAGATATTTTTCAAAGCTTTTCGCGCCATTCGAAGTTACAACTTTCAGTCTTCCTTTGCCACTTGGCTGTCCCGAATTGCGGTGAACCATTGCTATGACTATTTACGCAAAGTTCGCGCCTCGCGGCTCAGCTACTATTCGGAGATGACGGAAGAAAGCTCGCGAGAACTGGAGCGCAAGCTGGAAAGCCCTGAGGCGGGAGGTTTGGATCACGGAGAGAAGATAACCCTTAGGGATTTCGTGGGCAGACTCCTGGCGCGTGCGCCGGAGGATGACCGCGTGATTCTGACCCTAAAGGAGCTGGAGGACTTCTCCGTGGAGGAAATTGCGGAGTTGCTGAAATTGAAGTCAAGCACCGTCAAGGTGCGCCTCCACCGTGCCAGGAAGAGGATGCTGGGAGACCTGGAGCGTTGGCGGCAAGAGGGATAATAGGCTATGGACTGCAAACAGATTCGGGGTCTTGTCAGTGAGCTGTGGGGCGGTGAGTTGTCTGCGGAGGCGCAAGAGCACGTGAGCAAGTGCGCGGGTTGCGAGGTGTTCTTGCGTGACGCGCGTCTGGTGCGTGCCGGCTTTCGCGCCTTAGCGGAGGAGGCGGCGCCGGAAGCCTCGCTCGGGTTTGCCTCCCGAGTGGTTCGGCGACTGCAAGGGTGGGAAGAGAAGGCGGCGCGCGGGGAATTTTTCGAGGCCGTAGGCCGGCGCTTCATTTATGCCACGCTGGCCTTGACTCTGGCCTTGCTTCTTAGTATGGTGCTGCCGACCTCGGGCCCGGTCCGGGGAGTTGGCAGCGCGGATTTTCTCGGTTTGCAAGCCGATAGTCAATCGTTGCAGCCCGACGTGATCGGTGGTGACATCGGTGATTCACACGAATTGTATACGGGCAGGTTGCCCGACTAAAGTCGGCCAAGGAGACCAATGAGCCGAAGAGCCTACCTCTATTTTGCATTGACATTTCTGCTGGGTGCGATCGTGGGGGGGATCAGCGTCTATTATTATGCCTGGAGCGCGGGCCACTGGCATCGTCCCTTCGATCGACAAGGCTTCGTCAGGCGCCTCAAGGGCGAACTCAACCTTTCCGACACGCAAGTCCCACAACTGGAGCAAATTTTAGAGGGCTCGACCACGAAAGTTAGAAGCGCCCAGCAACAAGCGGATGCCCAGTTCAATGCCATCCGCGAGGAGACGCGGAACAATATTCGGCAAATCCTGTCGCCACAGCAAACCCAGAAATTCGATGAGTTCGTTCGCCGCTTGGATGAGAGGCGGAGGCAGTCCGCTCGCTGAAGCAGAGGCACGTTGGCGAAAGGCCGAGGGCTAGCGTCACGTTAACAGACGTCTTTCACTCAAAAGGGGACATCTTCGTCCGTGATTTCGGGTTCGGCGGGTGGCTCTGCGGCAGGCGGCCTTTCCACCGGCGCGCGCTCCATCGGGGCCGCTGCTGAGGTCGATGCGGCACGATCGCTATCCGCCTTGGAGCCCAACATCTTCATCTCACGCGCTACGATGTCATAGCCTGTGCGCTTGTTTCCGGCTTGGTCTTCCCATTGCCGGCTTCGGATACTTCCCTCGATGTAGACCTGCTTGCCTTTGGTAAGGTATTGTCCGCAAATTTCGGCCAGTTTGTTCCAGGCGACGATGTTATGCCATTCGGTGCGCTTCTGCTGCTCACCGCTACGGTCTTTGAAAACTTCGTCCGTGGCCAGGCTGAATTTGGCTACGGGTGCGCCGCTGGGTGTGTATTTCACTTCCGGGTCCTTCCCGAGGCGGCCAATCAGGATCACCTTATTAACGGAGCCAGACATAGGAACCTCTCTCTTGCGACCGCGTTTAAGCTATACGCGCAGGGGTTGTTATGGCCGGGCAGTTCAGATCATGCGCCGGCTCGCAGTCAGTTTGAGCGCCGCCGCGGCGCCACGGTAGAGCCCAGCTTCTTGAGTTTTTGGCGCGCTAATTCGGCCTCGTTGGAGTGAGGATACTGCTCAATCAAGGAGCGCAGTTCCCGCATCCCGGGACCCTTTTCTTTAAGCTCGATCAGTGCAAATCCCTTCTTTAGCTGCGCTGCCGCGGCTTTGTTGCCCTGGGGATACCTTTCGATGCACTTGTCGTATTCCGTGATCGCGTTCTTGTAATTCTCCTGGGAGTAATAACTGTCCCCGATATAGAACTGGGCGTTCGAAGCCCTGTCCGTCTCACCGTAATAGTGGAGATAATCCTGAAACGCCTGAACAGCGAGGTCGTACTGCCCGCCTTCGTAGTAGCTCAAGCCTTGGCCGTACAGGCTATTCGGATCAGGAACTTTTGCTTGGGGTTTCGGTTCGCTGCCTGGCCCGGGAGCACCCGCACCCGGCGGAGCCGCCGCAGGTTGGCTGGGGGCGCTCAAAGTCTGGATAATGTTCTGCGTCTGCGCCAATTGCTCGCCCAGCTTGCCGATACGCGATTTGGCTTCTTCGAGGCTCTCGCTGAGGACCTGGATTTGAGTTGTCATGGAATCGAGATGGGCGTTGGAGGCAGCCAGGTTTTTCTGCGTGGAGTCGCGCAGATCGTCCATGTTGGACTTTATCTTGTTGACGTTGTCGCTGGCCTGCTCGATCAAAGTCTTCAACACTGCGGTCTGGGTGTCGACGGTCTTTTGGAGGTTTTGCACAGCCTGTTGCAGGGCGTCCAGTTGCTGCATCATTTGGAGCGTCTCTTTGCTGACCGCAAAGCCGCACCGCGCTCCAGCAAGCAGAAGGCTGGTGATGAGCAGAGTCACTCGGACATACTTTTTCAAGGAGCGTCACCCTCGCTGTTTAAAGTAAACTCACGCCAGTGTACTCTCCCGATGGCGTCTGGGTCAACTGACCGGTGGGCGCAAACCGGAACAGGCAAACGATGGTGTGTCGCGTCGAATGGATGCAGACACAATTCCACCTTTCCCTGCACCGCCTGCCCGTGTCAGTGGGGCACGTGAACATGTGCGTGGAGAAACAGGCCGGGAGTTCCGACAGCTCCCGGCCTGGTCGTCTTACTTTGTCTCAGTACCGTAGTGCAAGTGGGCCCGACGATTCTTCTGCCAGCAATCCTCGTCGTGGTCAGTGCAAACCGGCTGATCCTTGCCGTAAGAGATCGTGTTGACGCGGTCGGCGCTGACTCCCAGATTGACCAGGAAACTCTTGGCGGAGGTGGCGCGTCGATCACCCAGACCGAGGTTGTACTCTTCGCTCCCACGCTCGTCGCATTGGCCTTCAATCGTGAACTTGATATCCGAGTGCCCCTTCAAGAAGTCTGAATCGGATGTCAAGACCTGTTGCGCGTCAGGACGGATGTCGGACTTGTTGAAATCGAAGTAGGCATCCTTCACATTTTGTGTGAAAAGGTCCTCAACGTTGACTTCGACTTGCGGTGGCGGCGGCGGTGGTGGCGGTGGTGGAACCGTCACGGTAACCCTCGCCGTAGCGGATTGTGAGCCACCCGGGCCGGTACCTGTTAATGTGTAGGTGGTGGAGTCCTCTGGGGTAACTGACGTTGACCCCTGCGCTTGAACTTTTCCCACGCCTGGATCGAGGGTCAGGTCAGTGGCGTTTTGGGAAGTCCAACTCAGCGTGAGGGACTGGCCTTTTTCAACCGTGCTAGGCTCGGCCGTTAAGCTAAGGGTTGGCGCCGGCGGTGGGGGGGGTGGTGGCGCAGGTGGTGCAGTTACCTTTTTCTTGTGGCACGCGCCCGCTAGAAGAATAACTCCCAACAAGCCGACGAGAAGCGCAAGACTACGTTTCTTCTGTGACATGCTAAATCCTCCTTAATCGGGAAAAAGAATTCTGGTGTTCATATGGACGATTTGAACTACATAAATTACCCCTCTGGCGGCAGGGTCCGACGCGAGCGGCCTGCCCCGCCACAGACGGGGTAATACCTTTGTAGAGCGTAGATACTAACATCAAGTCAAAAAAAAACACAACCGGTTAATTACGGAAAGGGAGTGTTTTGATCTTTTTGTTGGGATGCCGGTCTCTTTCCGGAATCAACAAGGTTGAGGCGATTATCCCCTGTAAAACGACACCTTGTCTCACTTTCCAAAAAACTAGTTCGACCAATTCGGGTTCCAGTTCAGCCCTTTCTCGGTGAGGGGTTTGGGGTTACTGCCGTTGGCAAGCATTGTCCAGACTTGGCGCGTTCCGGAGCGGGTAGACTCGAATGCCAAGTGGCGCCCATCGGGTGACCATGTGGGATGCTCGTTGCCTCCCACGTCGTGGGTCAACTGGATGATTCTCCCCGTGGCGATTTCCATAACGTAGATATCGTAGGTCCCGGTTTCAGAAAGCCTCCAATGAAAAGCGAGGAATAAACCGTTGGGAGACCAGGAGGGACCGCTGGCATCGCCGCCGCCTCCCGCGGTGGTGACCCGTCGCAGGTTGGTCCCGTCCACTGACATGATGTAAATCTGGGGCGTGCCGCTGCGGTCAGAAACAAAGGCGATTTCACTGCCCGTTTTGGGATTCCACGCCGGAGAAATATCCACCCCCCGAGAAAATGTGAGCCGCTGGAGGTTGAAGCCATTGACGTCCGAGAGGTAAATTTCCGGGTCGCCACTCATACTGGAACAAAAGGCTATCTTCTTTCCATCGGGTGACCAGGCCGGCGTGGTGTTCAACCCCTTGTAACTGGGGAAGGAGACGCGCCGGTTGGTCTCCAATGAAAACATGTAAATCTCCGGGTTGCCGGAGGCGTAGCTCGTGAACGCAAGCTTTGTGTTGTCACGCGACCAGCGCGGCGTCGTAGAAAGGGAACCGTAACTGGTGATGGGGTGCTGGTTAAAACCGTCGTAATCCATTAGCCAGATCTCGTCGTGCCCGGTGCGCCGGCTCACAAATGCAATTTTGCTGAGATAAATGCCCGGGACTCCGCCCCCAATGGCCTGAAGAATCTCGTTGGCAAACCGGTGCGCAGCTTCGCGCGTCGCGATCTCATTCAAGGTTGCGACGTACCGCTTGGCAATAACGCTGGGATTCGCAGGGCTGCCAAGGTCAAACAGGCGCCCCGTAATGACCAAACTGGAATTAATGACTTCGGTCTTCCCGAAAGCAAGCATCTGGGCAGAGGCCGGCGCCGAGCTCCACGCCTTGAAGTCCACCTCTTGGGGTTCACGGGGAGGCGTCACAGGGTAGTAACTCTTGCTGACCAGATCGAAGATGCCGGACTGCTCGAGATCGTACCACAAGACCTGATTAAACTCCTGGGTGAGCTTGACGAGGTTCTGATCCACGGAACCGGGAGGAAAGTCCGACACTGCCATTTTGATTTTGGGCGCGCCAAGATTAATTCCGATGCTGAACCAGTCCTGAGACCGGCTGGTGTGCAAGCCTATCAAAAGCAGCGGCAGAGTGGCCACCAAGAGCAGTAGGTAAAGTCGAATTCGCTTGAAGACAAAGTACATGGGGTGCATCAACTCCAGCAAGTTTTAGATGCGCGCTCGCTGCCGCACAGACGTCTCGCGGTGTGATATATTTCGTGCCGGGCTACACAGGACAGTATATCAATGCATGTCTAAGTTTGCAATTCCTGACCGCATCATCCTGTGGCGTGCGCCGTCCCTCGACGATGCCCCCGCAGCCCTTGTTAGCGGCGAAAATCAAAATAGAGCTTCACCTTGACCTTGTTTCCTGAGTAGTCTGGAGGAAGCGCGGGTAGCGGGTTCGAAGCCAGAACGGCCCGCAGAGCAGAGCGGTCCACTTCCGGTAAACCGCTGGGCTGCGTGACCTCAACATCGGTGACCGAGCCGTCACGCAGAATAGTAAAAGCCATGTAGAGGCGGGGCGCCGTGACGATGCTCGGGCTGACCGTCGAGAGGAGCCAGTTGCTGCTGATGCGGTTGCGGACGGAAGCGACATACCACCCATAGCGTTCGCCAAAATCCCCGCCTTCGCCGAAGCTGAGGCCGCCTTCGCCCGCCCTGCCGACCATTGGGGAGTAGCTCATGGACGGCTGGCCACCCAATCCATAGGGCACGGCATTCTCCGCATAAACAGGTTTTTCCTTTTGGATATGGGTATTGATGCCCCTGGCTTTCTCCGTTTTCACGGACTCTTTAAACTTGGGAATCTGGACAGCCTTGGGCTCCGGCTCGGCCTTCGGCTGAGGTTCCGTCTGATGCAGTCCGGGGTTGTCGGTGGCCAAAGTAGCATGCGTGGTAAGCATGGGGGAGGGGAGCGGCACGCCAGGGAGGGATGCTACCGCCCCAATGCGCGCGGACCCTCCGCTTCCCCAGTTCTTTCCCCAACCGCCCCCGAAGGACGAGCCCAAAGTTGTGTACCCGACCAAGAGCAGAAAAAGCAGAACGTGCATCCCAGCGGAGGCTGCGAGCGTGCCGCCCAGACTTTCGCGCCGGGCGTCCACGACAATAGAGATGGCCTGAGTGTTCATCCCAACCTCGCGAATACTTCCACGTCAGTTCGATGCGTTTGCAGCCGCTGGCTATTTGGTTTCCAGCGGCTCCGTCACCACGTTTATGTTGGTGAGCTTGGCCTGCTTCAAGGCGTCCACCACGGTGGCAAAAGTACCGAAGGGCACCTTCTGGTCGCAGCGGATGAATACCGGCGTCTCACCCGCGCCTCTCAGATGGTCCAGAACATAGGAGCCCAACCTGTGAATATTCACCGCATCGTTGCCGACATAGATGTTCTGCTGTTTGTCGATGGTCACCACCACTTTTTCATCCGAAATAGCTTTGACCGTGTGGGTCTTCGGCAGGTCCACTTCAATCCCTGACTCAAGAATTGGGGCCGTCAGCATGAAAATAATGAGGAGCACCAGGACCACGTCCACGAAAGGCGTGATATTGATCTCGGCCAGCGAAGTATGCGTCCGACCTTTGAGGGTAGTAAATGCCATGGATTACCTCAGATTGTTCGCGGTCTCCCCACGGCGGAGCCGTCGTCAGTGACCACGGATCACGAACTACGGACAAGTGACAGGTCTTCCACGCGGCAGCCAGAGAGATGCTGTTGCTACTTAAAGTACCGCTCCGTCAGATTGAGGAATTCGAGCCCGAAATCGTCCATCATCGAACCAAATTCTTTGATGCGTTGGACGTATTGGTTATACGCGATGACTGCCGGTATAGCCGCAAAGAGGCCGCCAGCAGTCGTGATCAGGGCTTCCGAAATCCCGGGCGCGACGCTACGGAGAGATGCTGTGCCCGCCGTGCCCATGCCGTGAAACGCGTCGATGATCCCCCAGACCGTTCCGAAAAGCCCCACGAAAGGTGTGACGGCTCCGGTGGTGGCGAGCCAAGTGAGCCACTGCTCCATCCGCGTAAGCTCGGTGGATGAGGCAATCTGCAAGGCCCTTTGGACACCCTCAAGACTTCGGATCTGGGGCTTGCCAGGGTTCTCGTTCACCGCTGCCTGGCTTTCGATTTCACGATAGCCGGCCTGGAAAATTTCTGACAGCGGGCTGAACTTCAGACTCCGGCTGAAGGTGCGGATTTCGGAAAGCCGCTTGCTTTGCCGGAATACTTTCAAAAACTCCTGGGACTCCCGGCGGGCCGCCCTGAAGTTCTTATGTTTTTGAATAATAATTGCCCAGGATAAGACTGAAAAGCTCGCGAGCAAAAGCAAAACAACCCTGGCCACCAGCCCCGTGTTCGCAAGCAATTGCCAGACTTCGCCTTGGTAAAAGTTCTGAAACAATAACAACACTACAGGGAGCAATTAGCCTCCTTTATAAACAATGAACTCCCTCCCACCTATTCCACCCAACCTAACACAGCAATCCAGGCCAGTCAATGAACGCGTTGATTCTGAGTCAGGCGGAAGTATCCGCTCCCAAGGCAAGATCGATCAAATGGCGCGCTGCGACATCCGTGTATGACTCCGAGGGGGTCAGGCGCGGGTGGAGCAATGCCCGGACGGGAGCTTGGGTTAAGTTGCGTACAGTTAATAGGCGGTCAGGGTTCGAATCCCGATCTCTCCGCCAGCCTAATTCCACAGTCTCCGAATCAGCCGTTCTGATCGGTGAGCGAAACCAACTCAAGATCTAGTTGCTCTGCACGAGCGCGAAGTCGGCGATGGCGCACGCGTCTTGGCCACGCACGATGCGGAAGTACCCATTCTCGCCCCAACTTGTCCCCAAGGAGTTCTTCACCAACCAGTAGGAGGTGGGCGGGTCGGTGGTCGAATCCGTTCCGTACCCGACGATCAGCGCGGCAGAGAAGGTGGGTGGAGTGGCAGAGCAGGAGGGGTTCGCAACGCCGCTGGCGTACTCCGCATACCAATTGCTGATCAGCACAACAGAGATAGGCTGCTGGTCCACCGCCGCTGTTAAGGCGTCTTCATCGCCCACGGGAAGTCGGGAGGTGGTGGTGAAAGACGCGCTGATCGGTGTTGAGGAACCCGCCTTGCAAACCCCAACCTTGCCGGTGTACGGGTACGCACTTTCAGTGTCGTCACCATTCTTGGCGATGTAGGCGAGGGCCGTGGCAGGATTCCCGTTCGCACAATTAGGGAATGGACGCGGAACACAATCAAGTAATTCTTGCTCCGAAAGGCTGCGAAGGGTTCCTGTTTTTACTGAATTGTAGCTTTCCGTGGCGCCCGTTGCGCTGAAGGCCCAGTCGGACTGGCATGTACCCTCGTTCTTAACGGGCGTAACAGCCCCTTTTTCTCGCCAATCAATGTCGGTAGGGACAGGTGGAGTCGCAGCTAGAGGCAGGTGCTGATAGACCTGAGTGAATTCGTATTCGTAGCCCAAAATCGTGATGATTACGGATACTCCAACGGTATTCGGCAAGGTGATGTTCAGCGAGTTCTCGGCCTGTAGTGTGACCGTTTGGGGGGCGAAGGGAAAGGGCGTTACCCCGTCGCCGAAAACCGTGTTTCCATTCAGTTGTACCACCACCCCATCATTGAAGGGAGCCACAATGAAAAGGCTAAAGGGACCATAAACAAGCTGTGGCAGCGAGAACGAGGCAGTGGCCGTTGAGGTATTGCGGGATTGGCGCGCAAATACCTCGGGTCCATAAACAATCGCTGGAAGACTGTGGCTCACTTGTGCCCAGAGCGAACTCCCAATCAACAGCAGAACAAAGGCTGCGAAACCTCTGCGCAGGGTCACCATAAATCCTCCGATATCCGCTTGTGAGTGTGGTCGGAATAGGTAAAATCCCAATATACTTGGACCTGAAATGAATGTCAATTTTTTGGGGAATGGTGGAATGAGGTCTCTCCCGCAAGCGTCAGAAATGCCGAGTGGAGGCGCATAGAATTCAGCCTCGGGTGGCCCCGGCGTCGGAGTCTCTCAACAGAGAACGTGTCGCCTTTGGGCCATGCTAGTCCAGTGCGTCAAACAGATGCGTTCTTATTCAAAGTGGCCTGTCCTCGTTGCCTTTTCCTGGCGTACATAATACGTTTGGATATACTTTACCAGACGACGCAATTGCCGAAGCGTCACTCCTGTGTCGCACGCGCCCGGCCTTCGTTGCGCTTGACGCAGGTGGAGACGGGGGGTAGACTACTCCCCGGTGAACAAACATATTTCTCTTTGCGGTTTAGCCTTGCTGCTTATATTCGTGTTCGTCACGCTGCCCGGGTTCGGCCAGACACAATACGATCTGCTGCTTCAGGGCGGGCGCGTGATCGACCCCAAGAACAACATCAGCGCCGTTCGGGACGTGGCGATCCTGAATGGCCGCATTGCTGCCGTCGCCGAACACCTTGATGCGGCCGCCGCGTTGAAGACGGTCGATGTTTCGGGATTGTACGTCACGCCGGGGCTGGTGGATATTCACGTGCACGTTTTCACGGGCACGGGCGAGCGCAATTCGTACGCCGGGGACAATAGCGTATATCCGGACGGCTTCACTTTCCGGGTGGGTGTGACCACGGTAGCGGACGCGGGCTGCGCGGGTTGGCGCAATTTCGAAGATTTCAGGGACCGCGTAATCACCCGCTCCCAGACACGCGTGCTGGCGTTTCTGAACATCGTCGGCGCTGGCATGCGCGGGGAAAAGTTCGAGAACAACCTCGCCGATATGGAAGTTGAGCCAGCCGCCGAGATGGCGTTGCGCCACAAGGATCTGATCGTGGGGATCAAGACCGCGCACTACGCCGGGCCGGAGTGGACTCCGGTGGAACACGCGGTGGAGGTCGGCGTCAAGGCCGGGATTCCGGTGATGGTCGATTTCGGGGTGGCCCGCCCGGAGCGCCCCACAAGTGAACTCTGGACCAAGAAATTGCGGCCGGGCGATATCTACACCCACTGCTTTTCCGGGCTGCGGAACGAACTGGACGAATCCGGGCAGGTGAATCCCGCCATGGTGGAGGGACGCAAGCGGGGGGTTATCTTCGACGTGGGGCACGGCCAAGGCAGCTTCGCGTGGCGCGTCGCCATCGAGGCGGTCAAAGAGGGTTTCCTTCCGGATTCGATCTCGACGGACCTGCACATCCGCAGCATGAACGCAGGCATGAAGGACATGTTGAACGTGATGAGTAAGTTCCTGGCGATGGGTCTCTCGCTGGACGACGTGATCCTGCGTTCCACCTGGAATCCCGCCCACGAGATCCAGCGCGAGGAGTTGGGGAACCTTTCCGTGGGCGCGCCCGCCGACGTAGCGGTGCTGCGGCTGGAAAACGGGGATTTCGGCTTCACCGACATGTACGGCGCGCGGTTGCGGGGCACCAAGAAGCTGGTGTGCGAGCTGACGTTGCGCAACGGCAAAGTGGTCTACGACCTGAACGGCATTACGCGTCCGGATTGGGACACTCTCCCCAAGAACTACAAGGAGACGGGCGACTCACGCTGGGACGCGGTGAGCCCGGCAAGAAGGACAAAAGCCCAGCCCCCGGCCAAATAGCTCGGGGAGAACCTGGCCGGGAGTCCGCATGGCGCACATTTCCCCCCTCTAAGCCGTGAGTGAGTTCCGTCCGCCCCCTCAGCGCGCCATCAGAGGTACGCAATCACGTCAATCTCAATCAGCGAGTTGCCCGGAATCCAGGCGGCGGCGATGGTCGTGCGCACCGGAGGCTCGGATCCCCAACGTCCCAGAAAGACCTCATTCATCCCTGCGAAGTCCTTGCCGTCGGCGAGATAGACGTTGCACTTGAGGACCTTTTCCATCGAGGAGCCGACTTTCTCGAGTTCCTGCTGGATCTGGTCGAGAACGCCCTTGGTGTGCACCTTAATGTCCCCAGCTTGGTGGTATCCCACGCCGGCTATGAAGACCAGGTTGCCGTATGCGACCACGCTGTTGAACATGGGCGTACGGCCGCCCGCGGCGCCGCCGCTGAGTACCCTCTTAACCGACTTCTCCTGCGCGGCGGCAGGCACCGCCGCGGCCGCCGCGGCTCCCGCCACGGCACCAACCTGCAAAAATCGTCGTCGATTCGTGTTTTTCGTATAAGCCTCCTTTGGTTTCACATTAGAACTACGTATTTGCCCTCTCCCCAAGAGGAGAAGGCTGATGTCCCGACTTCAGACCACAGAAAACGATGGCCAGCCCCACTTTACCTGCTGCGACGTCCACCGGCACGATACTGATGCCTCTGCGCCCTCCAGAGAGCCTCGCCATACTCGTCCATGTTGACCTTGCCCGCCATCGTGTCGCCATCCGCCGTCCCCGTGAAGTTATAGGAGAGGCGGGTACCTTCGGCCTGATGGGAACTCTGGAAGCGGACCGTACTGTCGGCCACCGTCCCGTTGAGGTCGCCGCTGTAGAATTCGCCACGGTGCGTGCCGAACAGCTTGGTCCCCTGCTGCTCCAGGAAGAGGGAATGGGTCGCCGAACCGCGATCGAACTCCAGCTTGAGTTCCCACTGCCCGGCGACGGCCGCGGGTTCGCCTTCCGGCGGCGGGGCGGGGTTCTCGAATTTCGGGGGGCTGGAGAGCGCGGCGTAAAGGCGTTTTCCAATCACTTTTTCGTCGCCGGGAATCAGCATGTAGGGAACGATGGAGGCAGAACTGGACATGTTGCCTGGCCTGCTGCCGCCAGCCGAGGCCAACACCACGCGGGGTTCGGTATCGAGCAGCAGCCTGCTCAATTCCTGCCCGGTGATGCCCAAGCGCGCGCCGTCCCACTGGATGGAAAGCGTCGGCGTTTGGTTCGACAGCTCTGTCGACGCCTGGTTGATGCGCGTGGTCACGCCGTCGATTTGCTTCACGCTGGCCGAGATGGTCTCCAGCCAACTCTCCCACAGCTTCGTTTCGGCTTGGTGGTCGCGCTTCACCCACATCTCGACAGCCGCCAGCATGCCCATGATCTCCTCCTTGCCGACTTTCAGGGAGCGGCCGAAGGCATGGTGCGGCGCGCTGTTGGCCCACGCCGCCTGGAGCAGGTTTCTTTCGCCAAGCAGGAGGCCCGCCGCCTGAGGGCCGCGGATGCACTTGCCGCCGCTGTAGGCAACGGCCGTGGCGCCGCGCTGGAGGTGAACGTTGGGGATGGTGAGGACCTCGGCCGCCGCGTCCACGATGACGGGCACATTGTGGCGCTTGGCGGTTTCCGCGACGATCCTGGTTCCGAGGGTGCCGTCGTCCTGCGGCCCACCCAGGATGTAGGCCATAGCGGTGCGCTCGTTAAACGCGGATTCGAGCTCGGAAGCGTCGCGGACGGTGACGATCTTTACGCCCAACATGCGGATGGCGTGGTCGTAGACGTTGCGAGAATAGGCCGGGATCACCACCTCGCTCTTCAAACCTTCGAGGTTGGGCAGACGCTGCATGCGCTCGGGGTTGGAGCCCGCAATGCAGGCTGCCGTGCAGTGCGTCAGCGCGGCGCAGCAACCGGCGGTCACGATGCCCCACTCGGCCCCGGTCAACTCGGCTAAACGCCGCCCGACGCCATCCATTAACTCATCCATCTGGACGTAGGAGCGCGAAGCGTCGTCCATGGCGCGTTTGACTTCGGGCAGCGTCTGCGAGCCGGAGATGATGGTGTAAGTGCCTTTGGCATTGATCAGCGTTTTTACGCCGATGGAGCGGTACAGATTGGCGCCGTATTCAAGCGGGGCCGCCACGGCCCGCCGGATGCGTCCGCCCAATGCCAGAGTGGCGGTGGCCAGCGCTCCCCGCCGGAAAAATTCCCGGCGGCTGTGACCGATCAACGGCTTTGCGGCTGTACTCCAAAATGGATTCTGCATGTTTTCCACCTCTCAAACTGTGCATCACGGGTGAATTGGCCTTCGCTGCGGATGAGGCAAGCTTCAGGTCAGGCGAGATTATACGTCTGCTATCCGAAAGGAGCAACAGTAGACAACATGACGTGGCGTATAATTGCAGAAGTGCGAACACGGTGTTGCGCACAACGCGGGACTGACTACTGACTATGCTTCACGAAATGCACATTCAGAACTACGCGGTGATTGACACCCTCACGGTCGAATTCTCTCCGGGGCTGAACTTGCTCTCGGGTGAAACGGGATCCGGAAAATCCATCCTGGTGGACGCTCTGGGCCTGGCGCTGGGGGGAAGAGCTTCGCCGGAGGTGATCCGGGCCGGCCAGGAACGCGCGCTGGTCACGGCAGTATTCCGCACCGAGGGACGGCCGCCCTGGTTAGAGTGGTTGGAGGATTATGGCCTGGCGCGGGAGGAGGAAGGGGAAGTTATTCTACGGCGGGAAATCCAGGCGGGTGGAAAGAGCCGCATGCTGGTGAACGACCAACCCGTTACTTTGGCGGCAGTGAAGTCGCTGGCCAGGTTGCTGGTGGAGATGCATGGTCAGAACGAACACGTGGCGCTGTTTGCGCGCGAGGCCCAACTCGACCTCCTGGACCAATTCGCAGGCGTCGAGGAGGATCTGGAGCGTGTGCGCGAACTCTATGCGCGGCGGAGGGAACTGGAGTCCGAGATCGAGAGCCTGAGCCAGAACGAGCAGGAGCGGCTGCGGACGATTGACTTGCTGAGCTTTCAGGTGCAGGAACTGGAGCGCGCCGGGGTCCAGCCCGGTGAGGACACGCACCTGGAGGAAGAGAAACGCATCCTGGCGAACCTGGAGCGCATCCGCGCCGCCGCGGCGGGGGCCTTCGCCGAACTCTACGAAGAAGAAGGCGCCGCGTGCGCGCGACTGGCGGCAGCCGTGCGGCAACTCGAGGACCTGCGGCGCTACGACGCGGCCATTGAACCTTACCTCGAGCCGCTGGCCGGGGCCCGGGCCACGCTTGAAGATGCAGCCAATTTCCTGCGCGATTACCTGGGAAAGCTGGAAGCCAACCCGCAGCGCTTAGAGGAAATCGAAGATCGGCTGGCCTTGCTCGACCGGCTGAAGCGCAAATACGGGCAGACGTTGGAAGATATTCTCGCCTACGCTGTGAAATCTCGGCAGGAATTGGCAAAGATTGAGCATGCCGACGAACGCCGCGAAGTCCTCCAGCGGGAGCACAAAAAGGTGGCGGGGGATTTCCGCAAAGCGGCGGAGGCGCTTTCCACCCAGCGGCGAGAGGCGGCGCGCAAACTCACCCGGCTGGTGCGCGAAGAATTGGCGCAACTGGGCATGGAAAAAACTCGGCTCGAAGTTCATTTCGAGAGCTTGCTGGAAGGGCGCGGCGGGCCGCGAGGCATTGACGAGGTGGAGTTCCAAATTTCTCCCAACCCGGGGGAGGAATTGCGACCCCTCGAGAAGATTGCCTCGGGGGGCGAAATCTCGCGCCTAATGCTGGCGCTCAAGACCGTGGTGGGAATGAATCGGCCCGGAGCAGGAAGCGCCGGGCGGGTAGCGCGCACCTTTATCTTTGATGAAGTCGATTCCGGGATCGGCGGGCGGGTGGCGGAATCGGTGGGGCAGCGGCTGAAGCGCCTGGCCCGCGAAGGACAAGTGCTGTGCGTCACGCACCTGGCGCAAATCGCCTGCTTCGCCGATCAGCACTACTACGTGGAGAAGTTCGAGCGCGCCGGCCGCACCCTGACCGCCGTGACCCACCTCGCCACCGAAAAAGAACGAGTTCGGGAATTGGCGCGCATGCTCTCCGGCAGCCAGATCACCGATGCCGTGCTGAAACACGCCACCACGATGCTGAGGCACGGGAATTGATTCATTGATTCAGTGAGTCATTGGTTCACTGAGGCATTGAGTCATTGAAGGAACCGTGGCAGACGTCCTGCTGCGTTTGCAGGGGTGACGGCTACATAGCTTTCCCATGTGGCCGGCTCGTGGGTATCGAGCTACCGACGCAAAAAGGGGCGCATACATGAAAGGTAATGTATGTACGCCACCCGCGGAGGAAGCGAGGCACGGACCAGGAAATCCTGAGGTTCGTACAGCTCTTGGCATATGGTGTGTACAAATGGCTTTCGGAGCGCTACAAGCTCTCTTGGTTAGAGACTCCCTTGGCAGTGCTGTCGATCGTGGTCGGTCTGATCCTGACCGCGGTAATTTGCGTGGCGGTCTGGCGGAAGGCGCGGGCTGTCGCCTCGCGCTTGAAAGCCTGGTGGGAGGTACCGCAAAATCGTGAGGCCGGGTGCCGCACCGGCGAAAAAAGCTAGGCGTGCTAATAGGGGTGGCAAGCTGGGTTAGCATCGTATGTTTTGTGGCGCAACGAACAACGACCCACCTATTCTATTTCCTCGAGTTGGCCTTAACGTACTCCCTCCCAGCGCTGCTCTTCGGAGCGGTAGTCCTCTGGTGGTTGTGGGACAGTAAGAACCATTAACAGGGAAGATTACAATGGTTCAGAATCGGCCCAAGTGCAGTGACGACGATGAGACGTGGCTCCAGTGGGTCGACGTGACTTACATGGGAGCCTATACGCTCTTCCACACGGACAATGTCGGTCTATGGTTTCCTGCGGCGATTCTGGGGCACCAAGCGCTCGAAATGTACTTGAAGGCAGCTCTTATACTTCGTGGGCACCGAGTCATGCGGACCGACATCTGGGGTCACGACCTGCGCGAGCTTGCGAACAAGCTTTGCGGAGACGGCTGCTCTTTCCCTTCGATCGTTTTGAAGAAGCTCGACGTTTTTACCGACTACTTCAACGAGCTCCGTTATCCGGCTGAACTTGTCAAGGTTAACGGATTGGGCGAAGGCGAAAGAGATCTTCTCGATGAGCTTGTCAGTATCTTAAAACCCTTGGTCCAGCGCAAGCCCAACATTCCCTGATCTGTATGGCACATACCCTGTTGTATTAACGTATCCGGCCATCCCACCGGCACCTCGGCGCGCAACCGACACCCGTCCCGCGCCGGCTGGTAAAGCGCCGGTCGCGGGCCACCTCTGACACCACGCCTGGCATCGAGGCGGAAGCAGCCCATTGACTTCTTGCCGCAGTGATACCTAAAATGTGTAACATGAAAAGCGTGACAGTCCGAGAGGTCCGCCAGCAGTTTTCACGCAAGGTTGAGGCGCCGCTTCGGCGGGGCGAGACCCTGATTCTCCGCAAGCGGAAAGAAGTGCTCGGGCGTATCGTTCCGGATATAGGCCAGGGGAAGGCGTACCCGGATTTTGACGCCCGCCAGAAGAAGATCTTCGGGAACCGGCCCATTCATCTCAATATCGGCGAGATCCTTCGAAAGGAACGAAGCCGCTTTTGAACTCCTACGCGGATACGAGTTTCCTTGTGTCACTATATGGTAGAGACGTGAACTCCCGTTCTGCCATTTCGCTGCTCCAAGAGCATCAGCCTGTGTTCCTGGTTACGCCCTTCGGGGAAACGGAATTCACGCGCATCGTTTTCGCTGTTACTGCTCGCCCAAGAGGTTGGACGTTGCGCGAAGCTCGAGCGATTGAGGAGAACTTCGCCCACGACTTACAGACGGGCGTTTGGCAGTGGGAGGACTTTCCCTCCGAGATCTGGGCACGAGCACGCGAACTGTCCCGGCACCACGCGCCTGCCCTGGGGTGCCGTGCCTTGGACACCCTCCACGTAGCCTCTGCCCTGACTCTGGCGGCCGACGATTTCTACACCTTCGACCACGACCAAGCCAAGCTCGCCCGGGCCGTTGGACTGAGGGTTTTGGGCGGCTAGCCGGGATTTCTCACCACGCTCTTCTGTTTTGACCCAGGGGGCCGGAAGGGCGGGGCTTCAGAGTCTGTTTGGAAACTCGTCCTCTCCGGCCTTCCCGCGACACGTGAAACCTGATATCTGACACTCCCGCCGTTCACCTGACACCTGAAACCTGCCACCTGCCCTGAGACTTGCAGTAATCCCTTTGCTGTGCTACGTTTTCTGGGTTTGCTGCGTGCACTCACGCTTCCAGGCCCCGGTGAAGAAAGAATCTCCTGAATCCCGTTTTCTGGCACAGATCGATCTCGATCGACTCCCCGGCCACATTGCCATCATCATGGACGGGAACGGCCGGTGGGCGAAGAAACGCCGCCTGCCGCGGATTGCCGGGCACCGAGCGGGGATCCGGGCGGTCCGGCAATCGGTCGAGGCGTGCGCGCGTCTGGGCGTGCCCTACCTGACCTTGTACGCCTTTTCCGTGGAAAACTGGAAACGTCCGCATTCTGAGACCACACTTCTCATGAGATTGCTGCGCGAGTATCTGAAGAAAGAGATTTCGGAGCTCAACCGGCAGAATATTCGTCTTTCGGTCCTAGGCAGAATTCACGAACTGTCGAAACCCGTGCAGCGCGACCTGGAGATCGCGCTCGAGAGCACAAGACAGAATACCGGACTGCGCTTGACCCTGGCGCTCAACTATGGCGCGCGCGCCGAATTGGTGGATGCGGTCCGCGAGCTCGTGTCCAAGGCAAAACAGAATGGGGACGTAACCATTGACGAAGCCACCCTAAGCAGCCACCTTTACACCCGTGATTTACCCGATCCGGACTTGCTCATTCGGACGAGTGGAGAATTGCGCCTGAGCAACTTCCTCCTCTGGCAGGTGGCATACTCGGAGCTCTGGGTGACGGAAACCCTATGGCCGGACTTTACCCAGGCGGACTTGTTCCAGGCGATCATCGATTATCAGAAGAGGGAACGCCGCTACGGAGGCATAGGGCTGGGGTAGGAATCTTGGCCGTAGACTGACTGCTGCGCAGTCGAAGGCGCGGGCCTGGAGAACAGGTCCGCGGCACGTGTTTTTCTTAATGAAACTCCGATTTCTAACCGCGCTGTTGTTGATTCCCCTGGTAATCTATCTCATCGGCTGGTCGCCGAAATGGCTCTTGCTTGCAGCCGTGATTGCGAGTGTGGAGCTGTGCCTCTACGAATTCTTCCACATCTGTCAGAAGGCGGGTTTCAAGACGTTTCCGCTGCTGGCGTATTTGGGGGGCGCGGCGCTTTGCGCGGTGCGAGCTATGGAAACCAGCAGAGCAGAATTGTATGCGCTCGTCCTGCTCGTAGCGTTGGTTCTTATAACACTCACCGTCGCTCTGCCGTTGACCTGTGACCTGAAGACGTACCTGGGCGCTACTGCGACAACCATTTTCGGTGTTGTTTATATTGGACTGACGCTCTCTTGCTTGCTTCCCCTGAGGTTTTCGAGCCTGGGTACTGGTAGCCTTGGCCTCGCCGGAACGGCAGGCGCAATACAGGGGCGGAATTTGATGCTCCTTTTGTTCCTCGTGATTTGGGCCGATGATACTTTTGCATATCTGGTGGGTCGCACGTTTGGACGGAAATTGCTTTTTCCTTCGATCTCTCCCAAGAAGACCCTGGAGGGATCGGTGGCAGGACTAGTGGGGAGCCTTCTGGTCGCTTGGGTATTTGCCCGCTTATTCTGGCAGACAGCCAGCTTGAAAACAGTTATCCTGTTAGCAGGCTTAGTAGCGCTGTTTGGGCAGATCGGGGACTTGGCGGAATCCGCAATGAAGCGCGGCGCCAACTTGAAGGACTCGGGGTCGGTGCTGCCGGGCCATGGTGGTTTGCTCGACCGAGTGGATAGCCTGCTGTTTGGCGCACCAGTTTTGTGGCTCACTCTGGCGATCTGGGATTTTTGGCGATGACCAAGGGTTTGTGTATTTTGGGCTCGACAGGTTCGATTGGGCGGCAATGTCTCTATGTCGTCAAAAATGCATCTGACCGATTTCATGTTGTCGCCCTCTGCGCCGGAAAGAACTTGGATTTGCTGGCCCAGCAAGTCCGCGAATTCGCTCCAAAGCTTGTGGTGGTCGGAAATTCGGAGTGTATTGAGCCCCTGCGCGAGCGGCTTCGAAGTCTCGGAGCTTCCCCAACCGTTCAGGTTGCCTGTGGGGTGAGCGGGCAAACCGAGGCTGCGACGCATTCTGAGGTTGATACCGTTCTGTCTGCTTCCCATGGCACCACGGGGCTGGTTGCGACCTACAAAGCGATCCAGGCTGGAAAACGAATCGGGCTGGCGAACAAGGAGGTTCTGGTCGCGGCAGGTGAACTGGTCACACGAGCGGCGCGAGAGCGGGGAACCGAAATCCTGCCTGTGGACAGCGAACATTGCGCCATCCATCAATGTCTTCGGTCGGGGGTCCATTCGGAAGTCCGCCGTCTCATACTGACCGCTTCCGGCGGCCCGTTTCTGAAAACCCCTCGCAAGCATCTTGATCGTATAACCCCCGAAGAGGCCTTGCAGCATCCCATTTGGAAGATGGGCGGGCGCGTCACTATTGACTCTGCCACCTTGATGAATAAGGGCTTAGAAATCATTGAGGCCCGTTGGCTGTTTGGTTTTCCGTCGGAGAAGATCGACGTCCTCATTCATCCCCAATCAGTTATTCATTCCATGGTAGAATTTAATGATGGATCGGTGATGGCCCAGATGTCGGTCCCGGATATGCGTCTGCCGATCCAGTATGCGCTGAACTACCCGGACCGACTGGCCATGAATGGTGATTCGCAGGGCTTGGATCTGATTGCACTGAGCAAATTGCGTTTTTCGGCGCCTGACACGCGGCGTTTCCCGTGCCTGGATTTGGCTCGAGAAGCTTTGCGCCAGGGTGGTTCGTTGCCCTGCGCCTTGAATGCTGCCGACGAGGTAGCCGTCGAAGCCTTTCTAGCCCATCGGCTGGGCTTTTCGGATATTCCTCGAGTGATCGAGAGAGTTTTGGAACAAACGACTCACGCACAGTCATTAAGCTCCCTGGACGACGTTTTTGCTTGTGACCAGGAAGCGCGAATTCGCGCTCTGGAGCTTGTGACAACGCCTGCGCGCTAGGGAGACTCAGCGGCATTATGGCCCTAAGCTTCATTACGGATGCGGTGGTGGTAGTCATAGTCCTTGGACTCATGATCTTTATTCATGAGCTTGGCCACTTTATGGCTGCTAAGTTCTTTGGGGTCCGAGTGTTGGTATTTTCATTGGGCTTCGGAAAACGACTGCTGCATTTTGCCAGAGGGGATACCGATTACCGGATCAGCGCCCTTCCTTTTGGTGGATACGTGAAGATGGCCGGGGACGACCCCTCCGCTGATCGTCAGGGCGATCCCGGAGAATTTCTGGCAAAGCCTCGTTGGCAGAGGTTCGTGATAGTTGTGATGGGACCGGTCATGAACATTCTGCTGGCCCTGGTCCTCCTCACATGTCTGTACAAGTTTCATTATCAGAAGCCCGCCTACGAAGAACAGCCAGCCCGGGTGGGCGATGTGGAAGCCGACTCGCCGGCCAGCCAGATCGGCCTGATGCCTGGCGATTTTGTGGTTCGTCTTGACAGTCTTCAGAATCCCAAGTGGCAAGACGTGGATATCAAAATCGTGACCACGGTGGGCGAGGGTATGCCGCTGGAGGTCGAACGTGACGGCAAGATTCTAAATATGACCCTTACCCCCCACGCTGAAGGGCCGAATCGAGTCGGGTATGCCGGCTTGTACCCTTACGCGCCCGGAGTCATCGACAAGGTCGAGCCGGGACTTCCTGCGAGTCATGCCGGAGTCAAAGTCGGTGATCAGATCGTCGGCATTGATGGGCATAAGATCCTCTATTGGCCTCGGGTCTTCTATCTGCTGCAATCCATCAAGGGAAAGCCGGTTCAACTGTCAATTCTCCGTGGTGGGCAGGAAATCCGGGCCACATTGACGCCGGTTCTTACGGACGTGATGGGAGAAAAACGCTGGCGGATCGGAGTCTCTTTTCACAACGACATGGTCGTAAGGAGGCTGCCCTGGGGTGCGGCAATTGGGGATTCGCTCCAGGATAACTTGCGGAGCTGCTTCGCGTGGTTTGACGTGCTGGGGAAGATTTTGACCCGCCGCCTCTCCACGCGCTCTCTCGCAGGGCCTATCGGGATCGCACAGGCTTCAGGTGAAGCATACCGGGCGGGACTGTCTGAACTCGTTATGCTGGTCTGTTTCATCAGTCTCAATTTGGGGCTCTTCAATCTGTTGCCCATTCCGGTTTTGGACGGGGGAGTTATCCTGCTGCTGCTCATTGAGGGTCTGATTCGCCGCGACTTGAGCGTGCAGTTAAAAGAGAGGTTTTTGCAGGCCGGTTTCCTCTTCTTGTTGCTGTTGGTAGTTTTCCTTATGTGCAACGACATCGTGAAGACATTCAGGCCGTCTTGAAGGGGCTGGGGCAATTCCATGATGAATGGTGAATAGTGAATTGCCCGGTGCCTGCCATTGAGATAAGCAGTATGTGAGGAGAAGCCCTAGCAGGCTGCGGAAAAACTCTCCACGGGTGTCATCCTGAGCGCAGCGAAGGATCTCGCTCTGCGTATCTTCTTGAAAATGCACAGGGCCGGATTCTTCGCTTCGCCCTGCACCGTACGGTACGGGGCTTCGCTCAGAATGAAAGTTTCGAAGAGTTTTTCCGCAGCCTGCTAGGATTCTGTGGGCAGTGAATTGTCAATTGACGCTGGAACCTGATAGCTGAGCGCTGAAGGCTGACAGCTAGCAGCGGACAACTGACAACGGACCAATTTTGAGAGGTCTTTGTGAATTTCAGCGATACCGAGTATTTTCCTCCGCGCCGCAAGACGCGCGCCGTCCGGGTGGGGCGGCTCACGATTGGGGGCGACGCCGCGATTATTGTGCAGTCGATGACCAAGACTGACACACGCGAGGTTGGGAAGACGGTCGAGCAAATCCAGCAGATGGAGGCAGCGGGCTGCGAAATTGTGCGCTTGGCTGTCCCCGACGTTGAAGCGGCAAAGGCCCTGCCCGAGATTCGTAAGCGCTGCCCCGAGTCGATCCTTGTCTCGGATATTCACTTTCAGTACAAGTTTGCCCTGATGGCCCTGGACGCCGGGATCGACAAGCTCCGCATCAATCCCGGAAATATCGGCGATGCCGAGAAAGTTCGCTTGGTGGTGCGCCGCGCGCAGCAGCAGAAGGTTCCCATCCGCATTGGAGTGAATGCGGGGTCGCTCGAGCGCCGGCTGCTGGAGAAGTATGGTTATCCGACGCCCGAGGCCATGGCGGAGAGCGCACTTTATCACATCCGCATTCTCGAAGAACTGGGATTCACGGACACCGTAATTTCCTTGAAAGCTTCCAATGTGAAGCTCTGTGTTTCAGCCTATCGCTTGCTCGCCAAGCAGGTTGATTATCCCTTCCACCTCGGCATAACGGAGGCCGGTACCCAATTCACGGGGACCGTCAAGTCATGTGTGGGCATGGGAATACTGCTGGCCGAAGGTATAGGTGATACCATCCGCGTCTCGCTGGCTACCGACCCCGTCGAGGAAGTTCGGGTGGCCTACGAGATGCTCAAGGCACTGGAGTTGCGAAGCCGAGGGCCGGTGGTGATTGCCTGTCCCACGTGTGGACGCTTGGAAGTGGACCTGTTCAAGATCGCGGGTGAAATTGAGAAGGCTACCGCGCACATCAAGATGCCCGTAAGCCTGGCTGTAATGGGTTGTGCTGTGAACGGTCCGGGCGAAGCGCGCGAAGCGGACCTGGGCGTGGCCGCTGGACGCGGCAATGGCATGATCTACCGGGAAGGCAAGGCCATCCGGCGGGTCAGCGAAGAGGAAATCGTCCCTGCCTTGTTGGAAGAGATAGAGCGATTCGTGGCAGATAAAACTGCCGGAATTGATACGACACCCACCGAGATTACGGCTCAGCCTTCTCCCACCACTGATTCGTCCTTGCCGATCCTGAAATAACAACCCGTTCCTTCAGGGCACCAAGGCCGCGACGCCGTTTTGTTCACACTCGTAAAGTACAACGAATTCCACAGCCCCGCTTTCCGATTCCTGTCCTCTAGGTCCGCATTTCTCACCACTGGTCCGGAAGGGCGGGGGCTGAACAGGCTGCGGAAAAACTCGTCAGGGCAGGCGCTGAGCGCCACGACAGTCTATGCGTGCGCAGCCCGCTTTGGAGTGCGGCAGCTTGCTGCCGCTTTCCTCCCCGCGAGCTTGCTCGCGGGGATTGCAACCGAGAGCATCATTGCCCGCCAGCAAGCTGGCTCGAGCCAAAGCGGCAGCA